>JAEEGK010032153.1_pt1 | contig 10283 bp, 9 predicted proteins | sample 8958771 | NCBI WGS metagenome assembly JAEEGK01 (sample SAMN16246547, study PRJNA631951) | gut metagenome | biome: gut microbiome; feature: rumen; material: SC-attached | host: Bos | place: Iran: Karaj | collected 2018-10 | reverse complement strand
TCGAACTGGTGCCCTGTCCCAGACTGAATACAAAAGTACTGATCCCCTACGGCCTGAAGCGGGACGGGACAAAGCAAAAGATCTGCGGCGCGGATATCCTTCCAGCCGAATACCTTAATCCATATGACGATTCCACAGGCAGACTGAGAAAAACAAAGAATACGTTCAGCATCCATTGGTTCGGGAAAAGCTGGATGAGCAAAAAAACAATCCTGCGCAGCAAACTGACCAAACCGATCCACCGACTCTTTGGTGTTGATGCACTTGCAAAATTCAGGAGAAAAACACAGTAACCATGTCATATCGGATTCAGAAAAAAAGATGTATGCAGGGGAAAAAAAGACAGGAATTCATGATCTGTATCATACTTGCCGTATATAACGGTGAACGGTTCCTGCGGGAATGCCTGGAGAGCCTGCGAAACCAGACGATCAGTGAGCTGCAGTTTATTCTGATTGACGATGGATCCACAGACAGCAGCGGCCGGATCTGTGAGGAATATGCGAAGAACGATTCGCGGTTTTCTGTTGTGCATACAGAGAACAGGGGATTGTGCAAAGCCAGGGAAACAGGCATTGGAATCGCGGCTGAACGAGGCGCAAAGTATATCGGATTCGTTGACTGCGATGACTGGCTGGAACCGGATATGTACCAGGTCCTCCTGACTTCTGCTGAAGAAGCAGGCGCTGATATTGCTGAATGCGGATATTATACCGAGTATCCGGATCTGACACAGACCTGGCTTCCTGGTGTGTCCGGCGCAAATGCCGGTGAAGCCCTGTATGACCTGCTGAAAGGTGCATCTCATGACTATGCATGGAATAAACTATGGAAAACAGAACTGTTTGTCGGCTTCCGGTTTCCACTGGATGGGCCGTATGCGGATGATATGGGAGTCACGTGGAGAATATATACCAGGGTACGGACCGTGACCGGAGTCAGGAAGCCGCTGTACCACTACAGACAGGTTAAGACAAGCATTGTGCATACGAATAACACGAATCTTGTGAACCGGTGGAGGGTTGCCCTGGACAGATACAACGGTTTGTGGGGACAACCGAAGGCACTGATGACGGATGCACAATGGAACCAGGTCAGGAAGAACCAACTGAGAAGCTGCGTTTTTATCGCAGGGAAAAACATGTTATATTGGCTGGAATACCCGAAGGATCAAAGGGAAAAACTTCATGATAAACTGCAGGAGATGTCACGGTTTGTTCGTAAAAACATTCCTCTGTTCGGGCAGGATGATTGGGAGCTTCCGCTAAGACTGTGTTCTTTTCTGCTCCGGTATCCCAATAAGATTTCCTATTTGATTGCCCATGGGGTAAATGTCCTGACATCAGGCCAAAAGAAAACAATGTATTGAGAAAAGGATAGAAAACCAAAAGATGAAATGTGCTCCTTCCACTGGTAATCCCAAGGTTTCTGTCATTATGGGGATCTATAACTGTGAACAGACCCTGCGGGAAGCTGTGGATTCCATTCGCCAGCAGACATATGCCAACTGGGAGCTGATTCTTTGGGACGACGGTTCCACAGACGGAACGTATGAGAAGGCGAAACAATGTGCAGCGGAGGATCCGGACAGGATCCGTGTCTTTCATGACGGGCAGAACCGCAGGTTATCCCATGCGCTGAATGAGTGTCTGCACCATGCGACAGGAGAACTGATTGCCCGGATGGACGGGGACGATCTTTCCCGTCCGGATCGGCTGGAAAAGCAGGTGCATTACCTGCAGGAACATTCGGAAATCGACCTGGTGGGAACTCAGATGAACCGGTTTGACGAGAACGGACAAACTGGCGTCCTGCGGGCTCCGCTGCAGCCGAAGCCGGAGATGCTCCGCAATGGAACACCAATTCATCACGCCACCATCATGACCTATCGGTCAGTTTATGAAGCGTTGGGCGGATACACGGAAAGTGAAATGGTGGAAGGCGTGGAGGATGTGGACCTGTGGTTCCGCTTCTTTGAGAAGGGGTTCAAAGCGGCTACGCTGAACGAGGCGCTGTATGACGTGCGTATGAACCAGGAGGCGCTGAAACGAAGGACCTTACGCAGACGGATCCGGTCCATCCGGACAAGAGCCGCGGGATACAAAAGGCTTGGCTTCCCGCGGAGATGGCTTATTGTCCCGGCGTGCGTCCTGATCGCCAAGGGACTGGTGCCTTATCCGGTGAAGAGATGGTTTATGCTGCACCATTCCGATTAATTGCTACATGATGGAAATATGAAAAAAAAGATTGCGATTATTCTGCATGGACTGAGCCCCAATGGGGTGGAGACAATGTTTACAGGTTTGTCTGCCCTCTGGGACATGGAGAAGTTCGAGCTGTATTATTTTCTTGCAGTGGATCCCGGCGCAGAACAGTACTATGAGGATCAGGTTGTACAGAATGGATGCCATGTGATTCATCTGCATGATCTCAATGGAGTACGAAAACTGAAATGGGCACGGACCTTACAGAAAGCACTGACAGAATATGGCCCTTTTGACGCAGTACATTCCAACCTGAGCCTGCTCAACGGGATAAATCTGAAAATCGCACGGAAGGCAGGAATTCCCGTACGAATAGCCCATGTACATACTTTCCCCGGCAAGGGTGGCACCATAGTGGGACGCCTGTATCAGATGTGGATGAAGATACTGATCACAATCAATGCCACAGACAAGCTTGCCTGCTCTGCCGGGACGGGAAAGGCGGCTTTCGGGAACAGCTCTTTCCGAGTGATTGAAAATGGAATCGAACTGGACAGTTTCCTTTCCACCGGGAAACGTAGAACGGAAAGAAAGGAAAATAAGGAGCAGCCTCGCTTCGCAACGGTTGGCAGATTCAGCATGGATAAAAATCCGGCCTTTCTGCTGGAAGTGTTTAAGCATATTTACCGGATGATTCCCGGGGCATCTCTGATCTGGGTGGGAGATGGACCGCTGCGGCGCCAGATTGAGAGCAGGGCTGCGGAACTGGGGCTGCAGGACGCGGTTTCCTTTATGGGAATCCGGAAAGATATCCCCGCAATCCTGGCACAGTGTGATTACTTTTTGTTCCCATCCCTTCGTGAAGGTTTCGGGAATGCTCTGATAGAGGCACAGGCTGCCGGGCTGGAATGTTTTGCGTCTGACGCAGTACCGGATATCACTGACTGTGGCATGGTTCGGTTCCTGCCTCTTGGACAGACAGCTGAAGAATGGGCGGAGGAAATTACCGAATATATTCATTCCGGGAATCCTATGCAGCTGGATAAGAAGCGCGTTGAACGGTTTGATATCCACAAACTGGCACAAAGATTAATGCAGATATATGATCAATAATATCGGAGAATACCTGATGGATCAGAATACACTGAAGAGACTGCAGAACACGGAACTGGAAATACTAACTGCTTTTGACAGGTTTTGCACGGAAAACGATATCAGATACTCGCTGTACGCCGGAACGGCCCTGGGCGCGGTAAGGCATAAGGGATTCATCTCCTGGGATGATGACATTGACATCGTCATGACAAGGGGAGAGTACAACATATTCATCGATCAGATCCGAACCCACCCGATTGATGGTTATACACTGGATTCGCCGGAACTGAATCCATGCTGTGCAATATCCCATGCCAAACTGATGAAGGATGACACGTTACTGATTTCATCTGACTGGAAATGCAGTGACGAAGGAAACCACGGTATATGGATTGATATTTTTCCGCTTGATAAGATTACGGAGAAAACGAAAAAGCGAATATATAAGATCGGGAAAAAGATCGTTTTTTTGACCCGCGCGCATGGCGGAAACAAAAATGACGGATGGGTTAAGACAGCAATCCGTACCCTGGCCCGGTGCATTCCAAAGAAGGTGGCGAGCAGAAAACTGGAACGTTATCTTTATGAACTGGCCATAAATGATCTGAACGCACAGACTAGCTGCCAATGGACGGTGCTTGCCGCGATATGCCCTTTCCAGTATGTGTACAAAGCTGAGATGATGGAAAAGATGCATCGAACTGCATTTGACGGACACATGTTCCTGATTACGGACAGTTACGAATCCATGCTTCATCAGTTATATGGCGATTATATGACACTTCCGCCGCCTGAAGAACAGGTATGTAAGCATCAACCAGCCAGGATCGCCTTTTGATGGCGGGACGATACCCGGGGAATCTGCTTTTCCGCAGGAGTAAATGACGGCGCACGGTAAACAAGCCTGTTATCAGCATAAGACAGTTTACTATTCAAAATAATGAGATGGGTAACAAACCAATGATTAGAAAAGCCAGTAATTCTGCAGGATTATTCAGGGACAAACAGTATGTCATGGAAACTGATTACAGTGATCTGCTTCAGGAAATGACAGAGGAAGAACTGAATCATCTGCAGCAGGCGTTGTTTGAAATGTATCAGGACATTCAACAGGTTTGTAATCGGATAAACGTAATTCCTTTTCTGGTGGGCGGAACGGCATTAGGCGCAGTCAGACACTTTGACTTTATTCCATGGGATGACGATCTTGACCTTGCCATGCTGCGCGAAGATTATGATCGCTTTTTAAAGGAGTTTTCCCGGGCTTATCCGGATAAATATATCGTCAATGCACCGGGCTTTTCCGACAATGCAAAGGCAAGGTTCGCAAAAGTCATAAAAACCGGGACAAAATGCTGTGAAATCATCAGGAATCGCAATGAAGAACTGAACGGCGCTTTTATCGATATTTTTCCGCTGGACTATGTGCCGAAAAACAAGCTTTTTCGCAGGATTAAAGGGTTAACATGTGATTGTTTGTCTTTTATCTCAGCCCAGGTATACCGGACTGAACATGAGGATGCGCTGAGCAAAGCTTTCAGCCGAAAGGCCGGGATGGTGGATTATACACTGCGGACATTGACCGGACGTTTGTTCAGTTTTACTTCAACCGCCCAATGGTATAACCGGCTGGATCGCTGTATGCGGTGTAAAGGTACGGGCAGCGGATTTATTACAAGCGCAGCAGGTCAGAAGCATTATTTCGGCGAGATAATACATATTGATGATGTGCTGCCGGCGAGGGAGATAATGTTTCACGGATCATCGGCGATGGTTTTCAAGAACGTGGAAAAATATCTGACTATGCTGTATGGCGATTATATGGTAATTCCTCCACCGGAAAAAAGATGGAAGCATTTTATAAGAGAACTGAAACTGTGAGATAAAACAGCTTATGCGCATGAGGTGAACAGGAGAAATGAACATAGCCGTTATCTTTGCCGGTGGCGTAGGAAAAAGGATGAACAGTAAAGATATTCCCAAACAGTTTCTTGAACTGTTCGGGAAACCGATTATTATATGGACGCTTGAACATTTCGAGAAAAATGTTCAGACGGACGCGGTTGTAATCGCCTGCCTGGAAGAATATACAGAGTACCTGTCCAATCTTCTGCAACGCCATGACATTCACAAAGTCCGGAAAATCGTACCGGGCGGCGAAACGGGTCAATTATCCATTTATAACGGTCTTCTTGCTGCCAGAGAAATCGCAGGGCACAATGATGCGGTTGTATTGATTCATGACGGAGTCAGGCCGTTTATCACGGATGATTTGATTACAAGAAATATTGAAACTGTCAAGAAGTACGGTAATTGCATTACCTCCGGCGTTGTACAGGAAACTGTTGTGGAGGTAGATGATGAGGGCGATATATGCCTGGTTCCGAAAAGGAAGAATTCAAGGGTTGCCAAAGCTCCTCAGAGCGGCCTCCTGAATGAAATTTTATCAGTGCACGAGCAGGCTATGAAAAACGGCGTATACGATTCTATTGATACCTGTACGCTTTTAAACACATATGGAAAAAAACTCCATATGATTGACGGCCCGGCGGAGAATATAAAAATCACCACGCGCGAGGACTATTTCCTGGCACGCGCAATTTTGGAAGCGAGGGAAAACAATCAACTGTATTATCCGGATGAAGAGAGGAAGTAAGAAGACTTGAAATCCATCAAGGAAGAAATATCCGGGAAGAGAATTCTCGTTACCGGGGCAACGGGCCTAATCGGGAAGGCATTAATCAAAACTCTTCTTGAATATGAGGCGATTGTTTATGCGGTTGTTCGAGATAAGCAGGAAGCTTTGGCATTATGGGGAGACCGGGTAAACGTGATCGAGTCGGATGTTACGGATTTTGTGCCGGAAAACAGAAATATCGATTACGTGATTCATGGGGCTGCAATTACATCCAGCCGGATGTTTGTTGAGAAGCCTGCAGAAGTTATCCGCACGAACATCTCCGGTACATTACATTTGCTTGAATTTGCGCGGATTAATCCTATAAAGGGATTTGTTTTCCTTTCTTCTGCGGAGGTTTATGGAAATCCGGATAAAGAAGAAATAATAGATGAACAAGCAGGATGCAATCTGGACACAATGGCAGCAAGATCCAGTTATCCGGAAAGCAAAAGAATGTGCGAAAACCTTTGCGCTGCGTATTGTTCACAGTTTCAGGTGCCGGTGAAAGCAGTCCGCCTTGCGCAGACATTCGGCGCCGGAACGGAATACCATGATCCAAGAGTATTTGCGGAATTTGCGAGATGTGTGATTGAAAACCGGGATATAATCCTGCGAACGACCGGTGAAACAAAAAGGTGCTATCTGTCTGCGGAAGATGCAGTCCGGGCGATTCTGATTGTAATGATACGCGGGGAGATTAACGAGGTATATAATGCCGCAAACGAAGAGACATACTGCTCGATCCGAGAAATGGCGGAAATGCTTTGTCATGATTGCGCAGGGGATAAGATCCGGGTTCGGTATGACTTATCAAACAAATCTGATGTTTACGGATATGCTCCTGTCATGAAAATGCGGGTTTCAACTGAAAAACTGCATCGTTTGGGCTGGGAACCCCAGGATGCCCTGAAAGATATTTATCAGAAAATGATTCGGGATTTGAAAGGCCGGATACCAGGTAAAAAAGGTTGAACAGGAAGGAAAACTTTACTGTGAATGGAGCTTCGGAAATGATTTATCCAGTGAAGATAAGCATTATCATGCCTACATGCAATACTGATATTCAGCATTTGAAAGAATCAGTGGAGAGCATTCTGAACCAAAGCTTCAAAGACTTTGAACTGATTATTATTGATGATGGCTCAACAAATGAAACATGGGACTATCTCATCAGCCTTTCTGATGCCCGGATCAGACTGATCCGGAATGAGACCAATATCGGGGTAACAAAATCACTGAACAATGGATTGAGGGCAGCAAGGGGAGAATATATTGCCAGAATGGATGCGGATGATATTTGTGTGCCGGAACGATTCGAAAAGCAGCTGGCCTATATGGAATTACATCCTGAAACGGTAATGTGCGGATCTGCTGTACAAAACATCGGTAACGCAAAAAGCATTCGCAGAGCCAGGATTAAAGACATGGATATATACCGAATCAAGACATTGTTTTACTATCCCGGACCACTGCATCCCACCATGTTTATCAGACACTGTGTCCTGGATGTGCACAAAATTGAATATGATGAATCATTGCCTTATGCACAGGATTATGCTTTGTGCGCCGAATTGGGGAAACTGGGAAACATAGAGATACTCCCAGATGTGCTGCTGAAAAGACGAATCCATCCGTCAATGATTTCCCAAAAGCATTATGAAACTCAAAAGCAATGTTCTATGAAAACACAAAACAAGCTGCTGCATGAATTGATGGATAATATAACGGAAGAAGAAGCAATGCTTCATTATCGGTTTTCTTACGAAAAAAGATTTGAGAGCGCAGTTGATTTTTTCAGATGCGCTTCCTGGTATATGAAACTGATTCGGGCAAACAATCATAAAAAAATATATCCCAGAATCAAGTTCGCATGGTATGCGATGAGATTACTGTCGTTGATAACAGGCCAGTCTGCTGTGCCCAAAACAACAAGTATGATTGTTTCATTAAGAAAGAAGCAGGTTCGTACGAAGTATCAGTAAAAGAAGGAACAGGATAAAAGCATGAACTGAAAGGATGACAATTATATTCATGGCCATTCAGGCGGCGCGTTCGAAAGAATGCGCCGCTTTTGTTTCTCCTGTATTTATGATAAAATAACCTGTAATGGAAGGAGTGAAACGGCATGATTCAGGAAGTAAGGATTACCACGCTGGAAGACCTGATGCCGCTGCTTTCGGAACAGGATTACAGGCCGGAACTGAAGCGGAACCGGTCCGGATACCTGTACCGGGGAATGCCGAATTCCGAGTATAAAATGGTTACCAGCCTGAGCCGCTGCTGCAAGGATAAACAGCAGACGCTGGAACCAGCCATCCTGAACAATTTTGCCAAGTACGCTGTCCGGGAGGATCCGACGGTCGCCCGGAATGTGTGGTACCAGATGATTACCGGACAGCACAACGGTCTGCCGACACGGTTGCTGGACTGGACACATTCCTCCCTGGTGGCGCTGCATTTTGCCATGACCGAGGAAAACCTGGAAGAAATGGATGCCCACGACTGTGTGGTGTGGCGTATCGATATGAACGAGCAGATTGATCACCTGCCGGAAAAATACCGGCTGGCCATCGGCAGGGAACAGACAACCCTGTTTTCGGTGGATACGCTGACCCGGATTACGGACAGCCTGTACCAGTATGACGAGGATATGGGTGACCGGTCCATGGTCATTATTGAGCCTCCCAGCACGAATGACCGGATCATCATGCAGTATTCGTTCTTCTCGGTAATCCCGATGGGCATGACGGACATCGAAGGTTTCCTGAATGAACATACCCAGAACACGGTGAAATATGTGATCGATAAGCAGCTGAGATGGCGGGTACGGGATATGCTGGACAGCCTGAACATCAGCGAACGGCTGCTGTATCCGGGCCTGGAAGGACTCAGTAAATGGATTGCAAGGCATTATTATGTGAAATAACGAGTTATTTCATATAATAACACGCAATCCATTTACAATTAACAATGAATAATTAACAATTGAGATGGTTTTTACCAATAGGAAGGGGACAGACGGATGAGAAGAATCAAAGGGGTGGCAGGAGTTATCTGTCTGTTTGCTATCTGGTTTGTGTGCTTTGGCGGAACGGCTCGGGCGGATGTGGTCATCAATGAGGTGATGTCTTCCAACGGGTATTATGAAAGCGGCCATGCATGGGACTGGGTGGAACTGTATAACGACGGGAAGGAAACGGTCAACCTTTCAGGCTGGGGATTTACAGACAGCAAGAAAGATCTATATAAATACACATTCCCGGACGGGGCAAAACTGAAGGCCGGGGATTACCTGACGATCTGGTGCACGGGAGAGGAAAACAAAACGCCCGGAAAAGGAGACACCTTCTACGCGGATTTCAAGATCTCCTCAAGCGGGGAAACCCTGCGGCTGACAGACCGGGATGAGGAAGAGATACAGAAGCTGAAGATGCCCGAGCAGTATGGATGCGTCAGCTATGGTATGCCTTCCGGCGGCGGCGCCTACGGGTTCTTCGAAAACCCTACAAGGGGGAAGAAGAATGAGACGGAGGCTTATACACGGCGCACCGCGGAACCGGAGATCGTGACAGCGGCCGGCTTCTATGAGGGCAGCGTTACGGTGGAAGTACGGGGTGAAAACGGTGCGGATCTGCGCTATACCACGGACGGTGAGACCCCGACAAAGAAAAGCAAGCAGTTTCCGGCAGAGGGACTGAAAATCAAAAAGACCACACCGCTGCGGGTGAAGGCATTCGCGGAGGATGCGGTTTCCTCTTCAACGGCAGGCGCAACCTTCTTTATTGATGACGCGCCGCAGACTGCTATCGTTTCCCTGATCTCGGATGACAAATACCTGTTCAGCAAGAAAACCGGCCTTTTGACCAAGGGTACAGGCAGTATCCCGAATTACTCCAAGGGATACGAGTATCCGGTGCATATTGAATACTTCAACAGCAAGGGCGAGAAGCAGATCAGCCAGACGGGCACCATGACCTGCTCCGGACACAGCGCCCGGATCAACAGCCAGAAGAGCATCGCACTGTATGCCCGGAAAGCCTGGGGATCGGACAGGTTCGAATTCAATCCGTTCCCGACCCGGGATTATGACAGCTATAAGAGCATACTGCTGCGCTCTGCCAACAGCGACTATTCCGCCACGCGCCTGCGGGATATCGTGGCCAGTTCACTGGCAGAGGGGCAGGGGATCCTGTACCAGGACCATGAGGTGATCCAGGTGTATATCAACGGCCGGTACTGGGGTCACTATAACCTGCGGGAAAAGATCAACAAATATTTTGTGGCGGCCTATGAAGGCGTGACGG
>JAEEGK010032151.1_pt1 | contig 10283 bp, 6 predicted proteins | sample 8958771 | NCBI WGS metagenome assembly JAEEGK01 (sample SAMN16246547, study PRJNA631951) | gut metagenome | biome: gut microbiome; feature: rumen; material: SC-attached | host: Bos | place: Iran: Karaj | collected 2018-10 | reverse complement strand
TATCAAGCGTCTGGAAAAGCTGGAAGAGCTGACCAATTCCTTCCCCGGCGTCGCCAGCTCCTTCGCCATCCAGGCGGGCCGCGAGATCCGCATCATGGTCAAGCCCGAGGAGGTGGGGGAGGATCAGATGGTGCTCCTGGCCCACGACATCGCCCGGAAGATCGAGAGCGACCTGGAATACCCCGGTCAGATCAAGGTGAATCTCCTGCGGGAGACCCGGGCCGTGGAATACGCAAAGTAAATATCGGATTTCCATCGATCGGGACGGATGCGGCGCATCCGTCCCGTTTTTTTTGCCCCGGCAGGATTTCCCCTTGACAGGAGCGGTCTAATGAATTAAACTAATGCTGGGTCTAATAAAATAAACCGGAGGGGAGACCATGGAACCGAAACGCCTGTCCTACGGGGAAGCCCGCTTTATGGACGTGATCTGGGAGCACGAGCCCGTGCCCTCCGGCAGGCTGGTGGAGCTCTGCCGGGAAAAGCTGGGCTGGAAGAAATCCACTACATACACCCGTCTGCGGCTGCTGGCGGAGAAGGGCTACGTGAAAAACGAGAACGCGGTGGTCACCGCGCTCCTCAGCCGCGGGGAGGTGCAGGCCGCCGAGAGCGCCTACGTGGTGGAGCAGACTTTTTCCGGCTCCCTCCCCGGCTTTCTGGTCTCCTTCCTGGGAGGCAGGACCATTTCGGACAGAGAAGCGGAGGAACTGAAGCGTCTGATCGACGAGCACAAGGAGGGCTGAAATGGAGGGCATATTCCTGAAGGTCCTGAACATGAGCCTCACCGCCGCCGCGGTGATCGCTGCGGTCGTCCTGCTGCGGCTGCCTTTGCATCGGGCGCCGAAGAAATGGCGCTATCTCCTGTGGATCGCCCCGGCCTTCCGGCTCTGCTGCCCGGTGAGCTTCCGGGCTGCCTTCAGCATCTTCCGGCTGCGGCCCCCTGCCGCCCCGGCCTCCGCGGCTGCGGGGGTGGGGGAGATCGCCTATATCCCCGGGCCAGCCGCCCTTTCCCCTGCGTCCCCCGTCCCCGTCATTCAAACGCCGATCGTTTCCGGCGCTCTCTCCGCGCCGCAGGTCACCGCGCAGGCCGCTGTGCAGGCCGCAGCGGACCCGGCGCTGAACTGGCTGCGCATCGGCCTCGTTCTCTGGCTCCTGGGCATGGGGGTGATGCTGGCCCTGGGCCTCCTGCGCTATTGGAAAACGAAGCGGCTCCTGGAGGACGCCGCCATGCTGGAGCCCGGCGTCTTCGCTTCGGACCGGGTGGGGACGCCCTTCATCCTGGGCCTCCTGCGCCCGCGGATCTACGTGCCCGCCTCCCTCGGAGGGGAGGAGCTGGGCTTCGTCCTGGCCCACGAGCGGGCCCACCTCCGGCGGGGCGATCACTGGGCGAAGCTCTTTGCCTACCTGCTGCTGACGCTGCACTGGTTCAATCCGGCGGTGTGGCCGGCCTTCTGGCTCATGAGCCGGGACATGGAGATGAGCTGCGACGAGCGGGTCCTTGCCGGGCTGGGCGGCCGGGCGAAGGATTACAGCCGCACCCTGCTGGCCTGCGCCTCCGGCCGCCGCTTTCCGGCCCCCGCGCCTCTGGGCTTCGGAGAGAGCGACGTAAAGAGCCGCATCAAAAACGCTCTGCACTGGCGGAGGCCCAGGCTGTGGGTGACGGTCCTTGCGGCGGTCCTCTGCCTTGCCGCAGTCGCCGCCTGTACGGCCAATCCCCGCGCGAAGCAGACGGAGCCGGAGACCCCCTGGGCCTGGCTCACAAGCCTCAGCGCCGAGGACTTGGGGACCTGCCGCTTCCGCATGGAGGCGGTGCAGCGGGAAGAGGTCCTCTCTCCGGAGGCGGTCGATGCGCTGGTGCAGCTGCTTCGGGACGTGAAGGAGGACGAGGTGGTCTCCGGCCGGGGGATCCCCTCCGAGAAGACCCTGATCCTGGAGGGCGCGGGCTGCACCCTGCGCTTCGGCGGCGGCTTCGTGGAGCTGGATTTTGCCGATCCTGCCGCAGCCGCAGAGAAATACGGACCGGCCGTGTGGGAGATCCGCAACGAAGCCCTTTACGAGCGCTGGATCCATACGGCGATCTTCGACCTTGAGCCCTGGGCAGCCGACACGGCGGCGGATACCGTGGCCTTCGCTCTGGCGGACGGCCGCCTGACCCTCGAGAGCAGCGGCAGGGAGCAGACCTATGCGGACGTGCTGCGGCAGGTCCCGTTCAGCGACGTCAGTTATCAAAGCGGGGACAATTTCCTGCATCTGGAAAACCTGGCTCTGCCCGCCTACGGCGTTCTGACGCCGGGGCAAAGCAAGGAGAGAACCTGCATGGCGATTTACGGCGGCGACTTCTCCGGGCAAACGGAGGATCGGGAGCTGCCGGAACGAATGACGACCGCCCCGCAGCTCACCCTGCATACGGAAGAGGAAGGCAGCGACTATTATGTTTCCGGCGTCTTTGCGGGCATGGATTTTGCCCTGTACCTGGCCTATGCCGAAGGGGAGGGGGAAGCGCTGGAATCGATCACCCTGCGCTTCCTCCCGAACGGGGAGATGGATCATGCCATGGAAATGTTCATGCGCCTGCGGGGCACCCTCGCCGCCCGGCTGGGCAGCACCGGGCTGGAAGAAAACCTGGACGCGTCGAAGGAGGACATGGTACCCGGCGCCGCGATCCGCTCCCTGTGGTTTGACGGGGTAAACGTCCTGCAGCTTGTCCTGGAGATCGGGGAGGATTACGACCGCAGCCTCACAGTCCGCCTCTATGCTCCTACCGACGGCGCTGCGGCGGCGACGGAGGAAACGGACGGCCTGAGCAAAATGGCCGCCCTGACGGCGAAGGATATCGCCGGGGTCGTTTCCTCCGGCTGGGTCGGGACGGACGCGGAAACGCTGGCGCCTCTGATGCGCGCCGCCGCGGCCCATCCTGCGGCGAAACCGGAGGAAGAATCGGGCCGTCCGGATTTCTGGCGAGTGGAGGTATATCTGACCGGCGGGCCCGACAGCTTCAGTTCCCTGGATGCGCACTATGAGCTTTGCGCCCGGCAGACGGAAAATCTGGTCTTCGTCCGCCTGTGGGACGGGAAGCCCGGCGGCGCGGAAGAATACTGGCTGGACGACGCCCCCCTCTACGCCCTGATCCGCGGCTGCTTCCGCAGCGACGGGGTCGTGGAAGGGGAGGCATGGGAGAAATACGGTCCTTATCTGGAAGCCCGCGCCCGGGAAACGGTGGAGAACTACCGGCCCTATGGGGCCGGGGGCCTCGTCGGCTTCGATATCACCCGACTGGAAAAAACGGCCTATGTCTGGCGCGGCGAGGACGGGGCGTATCTGCCGGTCTATGCCTGGCAGGCGGCCTTTTATCCCGAAGACGTGAACAACGTAGGCTGGGCCGGCGGCATGAAGCTGGACGCGGACAGCCGGGTCGTCGGCATCGAGAACCATACCTATTTCGCCGTTCGGGAGGGACCCGGCGGGCCGGAGCTGTTTTTCCTTCCCTGGGACGGCTATTTCCGCTGGGCAGCCGATGGATATGACAAATGGCGGGAAGCCTACCGGTCCCTCTTTGATAACGTCCTCCTGAAGAACTCGGAATACAGCGGCACAGCCGAAGGGCCGGTGATCGGGGTGACCCTGGCCGATCTCAGCGGCAGCGGCATGCCGGAGCTGATCGTGTTCCTGCCGGGGGCCTCCGTCAGCGGCGCCGCCGCGGTGGTCACCTTTGAGGACGGGGAGGCCCGGGCCTTCAATACGGCGTGCAGCTTCGGCCTGCCTCCGGCCAAAAACGCCGTGGAAAACGGATTCTGGGCGAATCAGACGGTTTCGGATGACGACGACGCGGGCTTCCGTTCCTGCAGCAGCGGCTGGTATCTCAATTCCCGCAACGCCGCCTGGCCTACGGAAGCCTGGTGCGACTGGCTCCGCTTCGGCGGGGACCGGAACGGCTTCCTTGCCTGCGAGGGCCTGTACAGTCTGTCTGTGCGGGGGGAGGAGAGCTTCGGCGGCGTCTATACGGAGACCGCCTGGCAGCTGAACGGGCAGACGGCGAGCCGGGAGGAATACCACACGGCCGAGGCGGCGATCGAGGAATGGCGCGCCTCCCTGGACGGCTTCCGGTGGCTGGAGCTTTCCCTGTCCTTCCGGGAGGGCGGCGAGCCCCTGCCCCCCGACGAGCTGACAGAGCGTTTCGACCGCCTCCTGCAGGACTGGCGCACAGACAGATAAATAAAGGCTCTCTGAAGTCTGACGGGGAGCTTCCCGACCTGGGAAGCCCCCCGTTTTCAATGCAAAAACCGCGCGGCGCGGCAGTGTTATCCGCCTTCCGGATCCGTTCGGGACACTTCCCGGCACGGCAGGAGGCGGCCCCGCTCGTCGACGGCGAGGATGAGACCGTCGGACGGCAGGCCGGAGAAGGGCGCCGCGGCTAAGACCTTCTCGCTGCCGTAGAGCCACAGGGTCTGGCCGGTCTCCAGGGTGAGCCCGTCCCACTCCGTCTGCCGCCAGGGCGTGGTCAGCCTGCCGCCGTTCTGATCGGTATACGCGGACGCGGCACGGAGAAGCAGTCTGCCTGTCTCATCCTCCGGGAAGGAGGCGCGGATCTCCAGGGTGTATTCCCGATAGGTCTCGGTCCGGGCTTCACCGTTCGGCAGCCTGACCGTCCGCTCCTGCAGGGGCGATATTTCGACGATCTCCGTTTTCGCGATCCGGTCATAGGCTTCCGCCAGCTCCCGGAAGGTGACGCTCGCCGCCAGGGCTTCCTCCTCTTTCAGCCAGGCTTCCAGCCAGTCCATACCCTCCGGCGGAGAGAACGCCGGCTTTTTCCCGCAGCCGCCGAGCAGGACGGCAAGGAGCAGAGCGGGGAGGAAAATGAAGAACGCTCTTTTCACAGCTTGCCCTCCTCAGTCGATGGGGACCGCGTCGCTGCCCCGGATCAGGATCGCATCCGAAAGGCAGACGGTGACGTTGTGATCCCCGTCCAGAACGACGGCGGTGTTCCTCTGGTCCGCGCGGCCTTCCCAAAGAGGGAGCCCGCCGGAGGACATGCCGTTCGTGCCGCTGCGAAACGCCAGCAGACGGTCGCCCGGCTTTGGGTCCGGGAAATCGTCGTCCGGGCAGGGGGCCGCTTCGCCGCCGGAGCGGGAGACGAACCGCCGCCCGAAGTACAGGCGGAGGTCCCGGTCCTCCGAGCCGACGACGCGGCAGCGGACGGCAGTGAGCTCATAATCCCAGGTCTCCAGAATCTCCTGCTCCTTCACGCCGTCGAAGGGGGTCAGCTCGTTATAATACCGGGCCTCCGCCGGAGAGACCTCCGTGACCTCCAGGATATACACGCCGTTTCCCAGGGCGACCCGCTCCGCCAGCGTACCGGAGGCCAGCAGCTCCCGCTCCTGAGAAAACACGGCGGCAGGCCCCGCTTCCCCCGCGGCGGAAGCGGAGAGCAGGAGCATCGCCAGGACGGCAAGCGCAGCGACCGTTCTCTTCATAAACCCTCCCGTTCCTTCGTCCGTACGAGCTCCGTACAGAAGCCTTTTGTTTCTTTTTCCCGATCATACCGCAAACGCTGACAAATGTCAACCAATTTGAGAATGTTTTGGGGCAGGAGAACTCCTGCCCCAAACACCACAATTATTACTTATAACTTATTAACTTTTACTTGAAAATCAGAGCTTGATCTTCTTCCACTTCCCCGTATTATACCGCGCCATAATAATGAGGCTTCTTGCGATCTGGTCTGCGGCCACGGCGATCCAGGCCCCGGTGAGCTCCATGTGCAGCAGCGTCACCAGGAGATAGGCGAGGGCGGTGCGGATGCCCACGATGGTGATGAGCATCACGATGGCGGTGAAGCGGGTGTCGCCGGCGCCCCGGAGGGAGCCGCCCAGGATGAACTGATTGGCCTGGAAGGGCTGGAGAACGGCCACGTAGATCATGATGTAGGAGCCCAGGGCCAGCAGCTCCGCGTCCTTGTTGTAGAAGCCCACCAGCGTCCGCCGGAACAGGAAGAAAAGAAGTCCGATGAGCACGGCGGCGGCGAGGCCGAAGTTGCGGCAGCGGCGGCTGTAGTGCTCCGCCATGTCCGGGCGCTTCTTGCCCAGGCTCTGCCCCACCAGGGAGGTGGAGGATACGGCGAAGCCCTGGCCGATCATGAAGGACATGGACTGGATGTTCATGCAGATCATGTGGGTGGCGAACTGCACGCTGCCCAGAGAGGTGACCGTCCGGGTGAAGATGATCATGCCCACGCGCATGAAAAGCTGTTCGATCATGCTGGGGATGCCCACCTTCACGATGCCGGAGATGATGTCCTTATCGAAGCTCAGGAGCTTTTTCAGGCGCATGGTGCAGTAGAAGCGGCCGGAGAAGACGCACCAGAGGGCCATCACCGTCGCCACGGTCTGGCCGATGCCGGTGGCGATGGAGGCGCCCACCACCTCCAGACGGGGGAAGCCCCAGCGGCCGTTGATCAGCAGCCAGTTGAAGCAGATGTTCACCAGGTTGGCCACGGAATTGTAGACCATGCTGGGCTTGGCCTGTCCGGTGCCCTTCAGCGCGGCGGTGATGGTGCTGGTCAGGGCCAGGGTGGGGAAGAACAGGAACTGCACCTGCAGATATCGGGTCCCGGCCCGAAGTACCTCCGGCTCCAGACCTTCGTTTGCCATGAAGCGGACCATGGACTCCGAGAGGGCGTAGCCCAGGGCGGCGCTGAAGATGCCGATGAACGTCACCAGCACCATGCACTGGCGAAGGATGCGGTCTGCCCGCTCCCGGTCCTGCATGCCCCGGGCCCGGGAGATCATGGCGGTGGTGCCGGTGTTCAGGGCCATGATGAGGTTCATGAAGATGAACTTCGGCTGGGTGGCGAGGCCGACGGCGCTGATGGCCCAGTCGCCCAGATTTCCCACCATCATGTTGTCCACCATGCTCACCAGGCTGGTGAGGAAGAGCTCGCAGAGGGAGGGCCAGGCGATCTGGATGATGTCCCGGTACAGCTCCCGGTTGGTGATGGTATCCGGGAGCGTCTTCCGCTCCCGCCTTGATTTTTTGAATTCCTGCGCCAGGGTCTCGTCCGTCCCCGCCGGGAGCTTGTCCAGCGTGATGGGCTTCACCGCGCGGCGCGTTCGCTTGTTTTCTTCATCCATTGCAGCTGCGGATCCCTTCGATGTTTTCCTTCATTTTATCACATTAAAACGAGAAAGTAAACATATAGTAAGCTCTTCTTCAAAGGAAAAGCGGGACCGGCCCCAGCCGGTCCCGTCAGCGTGTTTTTGGATAAATCTTCACAGAGCTCGCGCCCGCAGGCAGCGGAGCGCAAACCCTCTCCAACCGCGATCCGGCGAAGCGATCGCGATCGTAGGATTCATTTCCGATAGCTGTCCTTCAGGGCCACCACCCGGTTGAACACCAGCCGGTCGGGGCGGCAGTCCGTGTCGGGGCAGAAATAGCCGGTGCGCAGGAACTGATAGCCCGCAGCGGATTCGCAGCGACCGGGGGCTTTCGCCCCGGCCAGACAGGCCTCCAGCCGACAACCCTTCAGCACCAGGAGGCTGTTGGGATTCAGGAAATCCAGAAAATCCTTTCCGGCCCCGTCGGGATCGGGATCGGTGAAGAGGCTGTCGTAGAGCCGGACCTCCGCGGGAACGGCCGTCGCCTCGTCCACCCAGTGGATGGTGCCCCGGATCTTCCGCCCGTCGGCGGGGTCGCCGCCCCGGGAATCCGGATCGTATTCGCAGAGCACCTCGACGACGTGGCCTTCTCTGTCCTTGACGCAGCCGGTGCAGCGCACCACGTAGGCGCCCTTCAGGCGCACCTCGTTGCCGGGGTAAAGGCGATTGTATTTTTTGGGGGGCGCCTCCTCGAAGTCTGCGCATTCGATCCACAGATGCCGTGAAAAGCTCACCGGGCGGGTCCCGTCCTCGGGACGCAGGGGGTTATTCTCGATCTGCACCGTTTCGCTCTGCCCCTCGGGGTAATTCGTCACCGTCAGGCGCACGGGGTGGAGTACGGCCATCACCCGGGGGGCGGATTCGTTGAGGTCCTCCCGCACGCAGCTCTCCAGGAAGGCCCAGTCCACCGTGGAGGAGACCTTCGCCACACCGATGCGGTCGCAGAAATTGCGGATTGACTTCGCCGTATAGCCCCGGCGGCGCAGACCGCAGAGGGTGGGCATGCGGGGGTCGTCCCAGCCGGAGACCACCCGGTCCTCCACCAGCCGGCGCAGCTTCCGCTTGCTCATGACGGTGTAGTTGATACCCAGGCGGGCGAACTCGATCTGCCGGGGCTTCCGGCCGGGCAGGTCCACGTTCTCCACCACCCAGTCGTACAGGGGCCGGTGCTCCTCGTATTCCAGGGAGCAGAGGGAGTGGGTGATGCCCTCGATGGCGTCCTGGATGGGGTGGGCGAAATCGTACATGGGGAAGATGCACCACTCCGTGCCCTGCCGGTGGTGCTCGATAAAACGGATGCGGTAGAGCACCGGGTCCCGCAGGTTGAAGTTGCCGCTGGCAAGGTCGATCTTTGCCCGCAGGGTCATGCTCCCCTCGGCGAATTCGCCCTTCCGCATCCGCTCGAAGAGGCTCAGGGATTCTTCGATGGGCCGGTCCCGGTAGGGGGAGACGGCGGGCACGCCGATGTCGCCCCGGTTGAGCTTGAATTCCTCCGGGCTCAGCTCGCAGACGTAGGCGAGGCCCTTTTTGATGAGGCCCACCGCCAGCTCATAGGTCTGCCGGAAATAGTCGCTGCCGTAATAGAATCGGTCGCCCCAGTCGAAGCCCAGCCAGTGGATGTCGTCCTGGATGGCCTCCACGTATTCCGTGTCCTCCTTGGCGGGATTCGTGTCGTCCATGCGCAGGTTGGCGATGCCGCCGAATTTCTCCGCGGTGCCGAAGTCGATGCACAGGGCCTTGGCGTGGCCGATGTGCAGATAGCCGTTGGGCTCGGGCGGGAAGCGGGTGTGGACCCGGCAGCCCTCGAAGCGGCCGCCGGGGGCAAGGTCCTCTGTGACGAACTGCTCTATAAAGTTTCTGCTCTCACTGCTGTCCATTCTTCTTTCCCCCAGGTAAAAAAACCGGTATGGCCCAGAGCCATACCGTCGTCAGATTCAGATCCGGACACGGAAGGATGCGGCCTGTCAGATGCGTGCAGGCCGCTGCTGTCGGAACGCGCAAAAAACCATTTCTGCTTCCTCCTTCGGTACGGTAGGGACAATGTACCATAGCTTGGCGCCGCTGTCAAGAATCCCGGGGGCACGGGAGGAAAGATTTGCCGCCTCATGCCTTGACAAACGGGAAAAAGCGCTGTATACTCCCTCCAATAAAGGCGATGACGGGGATCAGTACCCGCGTCGTTCCGGGTCAGAGAGAAGGCGGTCGGTGCGAGCCTTCGCCGGAAGCGCAGGGAAGTCGCCCCCGAGCCGCGGCCTGAACGCAGTGCGTGCAAGTAGGCGCCGACGGGAGCCTCCGTTATCGGGCAAAGCCGTATTCGCGGCGAAGTGAGAAATCCGGGTGGTACCGCGGAAGTTTTCCGCCCCGTGCTTGCAGCACGGGGTTTTTCTGTTTTGTGCTGTTTTGTAAGGAGGAAGCTATGAAAGAACTGCCGAAGACCTACGATCCCAAGGCCGTGGAGAGCGCCATCTATCAGATGTGGCTGGACGGGGGCTATTTCAAGGGCGTGCGCGATCCGAAGAAAAAGCCCTTCACCATCGTCATGCCGCCCCCCAACGTGACGGGGCAGCTCCATATGGGCCACGCCATGGACTGCACCCTCCAGGACATCCTCATCCGCTTCAAGCGTATGCAGGGCTACGCCGCCCTTTGGGTCCCCGGCGTGGACCATGCCGGCATCGCCACCCAGATCAAGGTGGAGGAGGAGCTGCGCAAGGAGGGCGTTACCCGCTACGACCTGGGCCGGGAAAAATTCCTGGAACGGGTGTGGGAGTGGAAGCGGAAGTACGGGGACCGCATCGTCCTGCAGCAGCGGATCCTGGGCTCCTCCTGCGACTGGGACCGGCACCGCTTCACCATGGACGAGGGCTGCTCAAACGCCGTGCGGACGGTCTTCGTAAATCTCTTCAAGAAAGGCCTCATCTACCGGGGCAGCCGCATCATCAACTGGTGCCCCCACTGCACCACCGCCCTCAGCGACGCGGAGGTGGAATATCTGGACAAGCCCGGCCATCTCTGGCATATCCGCTATCCCCTCAGCGACGGGAGCGGCTACGTGACCGTGGCCACCACCCGCCCCGAGACCATGCTGGGGGACACCGGCGTGGCCGTGAACCCGGAGGACGAGCGCTATAA
>JAEEGK010032148.1_pt1 | contig 10284 bp, 7 predicted proteins | sample 8958771 | NCBI WGS metagenome assembly JAEEGK01 (sample SAMN16246547, study PRJNA631951) | gut metagenome | biome: gut microbiome; feature: rumen; material: SC-attached | host: Bos | place: Iran: Karaj | collected 2018-10 | reverse complement strand
CCGGATTCCGGTCCGCCCGATGATCAGGCCGCCGGTCGGGAAATCCGGTCCCTTGATGTGCTGCATCAGGTCTTCCACCGTGCAGTCCGGATTGTCGATCATGCAGATCACGCCGTTGATGACTTCCGTCAGGTTGTGCGGCGGAATATTGGTAGCCATGCCGACGGCGATGCCGTTGGAGCCGTTCACCAGCAGGTTCGGGAAACGCGCCGGCAGCACGGAGGGCTGCTGCAGCGTTTCATCGAAGTTGGGATAGAAGTCAACGGTATCCTTGTCAATTCCGTCCAGCAGGGCCATTGTCAGCTTCTGCAGCCGCGCCTCGGTATAACGCATCGCGGCGGCGCCGTCGCCGTCCACGCTGCCGAAGTTGCCCTGGCCTTCCACCAGCGGATAACGGATGTTGAAGGGCTGGGCCATACGCACCATCGCGTCGTACACGGAGGAGTCGCCGTGCGGGTGGAATTTACCGAGCACGTCGCCGACCACACGGGCGCTCTTGCGGGTGGGTTTGTCCGGCGTCATGCCCAGTTCCTCGGACATGTCGTACAGGATTCTCCGGTGAACCGGCTTCAGGCCGTCCCGGACGTCCGGGAGGGCGCGGTCCACGATAACGGCCATGGCGTAGGAGATGAAGCTTTTTTTCATCTCCTGTTCCAGATTTACGGGTATCAGCTTATCCTGAATCATCTTCTCATCCTCATCACACATCAAGATCTTTTACAAGGTCGCTGTTTTCCTGGATGAACTGCTTCCGCGGTTCCACGTCGTCCCCCATCAGCAGCGTAAACAGCCGGTCTGCTTCCATGGCGTCATCCGGGGTGATCTGCATCATCATGCGGGTCTCCGGGTTCATGGTCGTATCCCACAGCTGCTGGGCACTCATTTCGCCCAGGCCTTTGTAGCGCTGGATTTCCGGTTTCGGATCCCGGCCGATCTCATCCAGCACCCGGTTCAGTTCATCGTCATCGTAAACGTACCGTTCCGTCTTGCCCTTGGTTACCTTGTAAAGGGGCGGCATCGCGGCGTATACATATCCCTTTTCAACCAGCGGCCGCATGAAGCGGTAGAAGAATGTCAGCAGCAGGATCCGGATGTGCGCGCCGTCCACATCAGCATCTGTCATGCAGACGATGCGGTGATAGCGCAGCTTGCTCTCGTCAAACTGGTCGCCGAATCCGCATCCGAACGCTGTGATCATTGCGCGGATTTCCGCGTTTTCCAGTGCCCGGTCCAGCCGCACCTTTTCCACGTTCAGGATCTTGCCGCGCAGGGGCAGGATCGCCTGGGTCTTGCTGTCGCGGCCGCCCTTGGCGCTTCCGCCTGCGGAGTCACCCTCCACCATGAAGATTTCGCACTTGCTGGGATCCCGTTCCGAACAGTCTGCCAGTTTTCCGGGCAAAGAGGCACTTTCCAGCACGGTCTTGCGCCGGGTGGCCTCCCGTGCCTTCCGGGCCGCTTCACGCGCCCTCTGGGCGTCTACGCAGCGGCTGACGATGGCTTTCGCCACGGTGGGGTTTTCTTCCAGGTAGGTGCTCAGTTCTTCGCTGACCAGGCTGTCCACCACGCCGCGGACCTGGCCGGAGCCGAGCTTGGACTTGGTCTGGCTTTCAAACTGCGGATCCTCCATCTTGATGGAGATGATTGCCGTCAGGCTTTCCCGCACGTCCTCGCCCTTCAGGTTCGGCTCGCTGTCCTTCAGGATTTTGTACCGCCGGCCGTAATCGTTGATCGCCCGCGTCACCGCTGTGTTGAAGCCGGCCAGGTGGGTGCCGCCGTCCGGCGTGGCGATATTGTTGGCGAAAGAGTACACATTTTCAGCATAGCTGTCGTTGTACTGCATCGCCATTTCCACGAGAATGCCGTCCTTGACGCCTTCCGTGTAGATCGGTTCCGGGAACAGCACCTGCTTGTGCTGGTTCAGGAACTTCACGAACTCGCGCAGGCCGCCCTCGAAGCAGAAGTCATGCTCCTTCGGGTTCTCACCGCGTTCGTCCCGGAATACGATGCGCACGCCCTTGTTCAGGAACGCCATCTCCCGCAGGCGGTTCCGCAGGGTTTCATACTCGTACTGGACGCCCACCTCGAAGATGCCTTCGGGATTTTCATCGCTCTTGATATCCGGCCAGAACTGGATGGTCGTCCCGGTCCGTTCGGTGGTGCCGATCACCCGCAGGTCGTACAGGTACTTTCCGCGCTCGTACTCCTGCTCGTAGATCTGCCCGTTCTGGTATACCGTTACCTTGAAATGCCGGCTCAGCGCGTTCACCACGGAAGCGCCCACGCCGTGCAGGCCGCCGGATACCTTGTATCCCCCGCCGCCGAATTTGCCGCCGGCATGCAGCACCGTCAGGCATACTTCAACGGCCGGGCGTCCCATTTTCGGGTGTAAGCCCACCGGGAAGCCGCGCCCGTCATCCATAACGGTCACGCTGCCGTCCTGGTTGATCGTCACATTAATCTGCTTGCAGTAGCCCGCCAGCGCCTCGTCCACGGAATTGTCCACGATCTCATACACCAGGTGGTGAAGGCCGCGCGCGTCCGTGGAACCGATGTACATACCCGGGCGTTTCCGGACCGCTTCAAGTCCTTCCAGCACCTGGATCTGCTCCTCGCCGTACTCCTGCGTAACCGCTGTAATTTCTTCCGGATTCAGTTCCAATTCCTCTGCCATGCTGCACCTCATTATCTGCTCTCAGGTCTTCCCGGAAAAGTGCGCCGGAAACGGCGTTTTTTCCGTCTCTTGCGGAAGTCGCTCAACCCTTGAAAAATCAAGCGTTCCGAATCGATTTATTATACCACTTTTTCGTACAGATTGGAAGCATTTTTTCAAAATTTTCCTTCCTATATTTATGTACAGTCAATGCCGGACAACAGAAAAAGCCGCCCGGAACCGGGCGGCCTGTGCGGACGGTACTCGTCCGCGGAAATCCGGGGCTTCCGCCTGCGCGGTTGCCCTTTATTTCGTTCTGAAGCCGAAGTAATCCTTCGCGTTTTCGTAGCTGATGCCGCGGACAATCTCCTTCAGCGTGTCATAATCCTCGGGATAGAATCCTTCCTCCACCCATTCGCCGAAAACGCGGCACAGGATGCGCCGGAAGTATTCATGCCGGGGATAGCTCAGGAAAGAGCGGCTGTCGGTCAGCATGCCAACAAATCCAGCCAGGTAGCCGAGGTTGCCGAGGGACTTCAGCTGTTCCGTCATTCCGTCGAAGTGGTCATTGAACCACCAGGCGGAGCCGTGCTGGATCCGTCCCACCGCGGTATCGTTCTGGAAGCATCCGATAATCGTGTCGATCGCCGCGTTGTCGTTGGTGTTCAGGCTGTACAGGATCGTTTTCGGCAGTTTTCCGGCATCCTCCAGCGCCCCGAGGAACGCGGCAGTCTGGGTGGAAGGCGCGGTGTTGTCCACGCAGTCAAAACCCGTATCCGGGCCCATCTTCCGGAATGTCACCGGGTTGTTGTCCCGGCGGCAGCCGTAGTGCAGCTGGCTTACCCAGTTCCGGTCGAAATACTCGCCGGACAGGAACATCATGCATGCGGTCTTGAATTCGGCTTCCGTCTGCGCATCCGGCAGCTTTCCGGCCATGCGGGCGGCAAAGATTTCCTCCACCCGTTCCTCCGCCGCCGGGGCATACATGACATAGTTCAGCCCGTGGTCGCTCAGCTTGCAGCCGTGCGCCGCAAAATGATCCAGCCGGATATGCAGGGCCTTTTTCAGGTCGGCAAAGGTGCGGATTTCGATGCCCGCGGCTTTGCCCAGCTGGGCGATATAATCCGTCCAGGTTTCCTTTTCCAGGTTCATCGCCTTGTCCGGGCGCCATGCCGGCAGCACCGTCACCGGGAAGGAATCGTCCGCCGCCAGCTTCTCATGGTATTCCAGGCTGTCCACCGGGTCATCCGTCGTGCAGATCACCGCAACGTTGCTCATGCGGATCAGTCCGCGGGCGGAATATCCTTCGCTCCGCAGCTTCGCGTTCGCGATTTCCCATACTTCGGGCGCGGTCTTCTCGTTCAGGATGCCTTCATACCCGAAGAACCGGCGCAGTTCCAGGTGGCTCCAGTGGTACAGCGGGTTGCCGACCGCCCGGCCCAGCACGGTGGCGTATTTCAGGAATTTCTCATAGTCCAGGGCATCTCCGGTGATGTACTTTTCGGGCACACCCGCGGAGCGCATCAGGCGCCACTTGTAGTGGTCACCCCCGAGCCAGACCTGGGTGATATTGTCATACCGGATGTCCTCCCAGATTTCCTTCGGGCTCAGGTGGCAGTGATAGTCAATGATCGGGCACGCTTCCGCCGCCTCATGGAACAGCTTCTTCGCGGCTTCCGTATTCAGCAGGAAATCCTTGGTCAGAAAATCTTTCATGGTTCCTTCCTTCCGCCGCCCGGTTCTGCCGGGCAGCCTGAAAATATGTTTTGCGTGCGGTGGATCCGGATTACCGTTTCACCCGGGCGCTGCCGTTCTTGATGATGGACTCCACTTCTTCCTTGCTGGCCATGCTGGTATCTCCGGGGGTGGTCATCGCCAGCGCGCCGTGGGCGGCGCCGTAATTGACCGCCTTTTCCGGATCGCCGGTCGTCATCAGGCCGTAGATCAGCCCGGAGGCAAAGGAGTCGCCGCCGCCGACGCGGTCCAGGATCTCCAGGTTGTCAAACTCCTTGGACATGTAAACCTTTCCGTCCGCCCAGCAGATCGCTTTCCAGTCGTTCACCGTGGCGGTTTTCACCGTGCGCAGCGTGGTGGCGATGGCCTTGAAGTTGGGGTACTGCTTCGCCGCTTCCGCGATCATCTTGTAGTATCCGTCCAGGTTCAGTTCCTTCAGGTTTTCGTCATTGCCTTCCACCTGCAGTCCCAGGCACGCGGTAAAGTCCTCTTCGTTGCCGATCATCACATCCACATACTTCGCGACTTCCCGGTTCACTTCCCGTGCCTTTTCCAGGCCGCCGATGGCGGACCACATGGAGGGCCGGTAGTTCAGGTCGTAGGAAACCAGCGTCCCGTATTTCTTCGCGGTTTTGCAGGCAGCGATCACGGTTTCGCAGCTCTGCTCGCTCAGCGCGGCATAGATTCCGCCCGTATGCAGCCAGCGGACGCCCAGCTTGCCGAAGATATACTCAAAATCAAAGTCTTCGGGCGTCGCCTTGGAAATGGCGGTATTGGCCCGGTCGGAGCAGCCCACGGCGCCCCGGATGCCGAATCCGCGTTCCGTAAAGTTCAGGCCGTTCCGGCAGATCCGTCCGATACCGTCTGTCTTTTTCCAGCAGATCAGGCTCGTGTCCACGCCGCCCTGCTCGATCAGGTCCTTCAGCAGCTTGCCGACTTCGTTGTCCGCAAACGCGGTCAGCACGCCGGTTTTCAGGCCGAAGCACTTGTGCAGGCCCCGGACCACATTGTATTCGCCACCGCCTTCCCAGGCTTTGAATTCCCGCGCGGTGCGGATCCGTCCCTCGCCGGGGTCCAGGCGCAGCATGATTTCACCCAGGGATACAGCGTCATAGCGGCATTCTTCAGCAGGTTTCAGATTAAGGTTCATTTTTTCTTACCCCCTGATCTCTTTCACGATGCCGGCAGCTTCCCGCACCAGCGTCTCGATCTCGTCAAACTTGCCTTCCTTCACCAGGGAACCGGCCACCATCCAGCTGCCGCCGCAGGCAACGATCCGGTTGTATGCCAGGTAATCCCGCACATTGGCTGCGCTGATTCCGCCGGTCGGCATAAAGTTCACGCCCACATACGGAGCCGCCAGTGCCTTGATCATCTTCAGGCCGCCGGAAGGCTCTGCCGGGAAGAATTTCAGCACGTCCAGGTCAAACTGCAGCGCGGCTTCGATTTCCGTGGGAGTGCATACGCCGGGCGTCATCGGGATGCCCTTTTTCAGCACATGCTCCGTTACTTTGGGATTGAATCCCGGGCTGACGATAAATTTCGCGCCGGCGTCGATGGCCCGGTCCGCCTGTTCACAGGTCAGCACGGTGCCCGCGCCGATAATCATGTCCGGAAAAGCTTTCGCCATCTGCCGGATGGATTCCTCCGCCGCCGCGGTCCGGAAAGTCACTTCCGCGCAGGGCAGTCCGCCTTTCACCAGGCGTTCTGCCAGGGGCAGCGCGTCTTCCGCCCGGTCCAGTACCACCACCGGTACAATACCCAGCTTCTGCAGTTGCTTCATCATTTCAGTCATCCTGGTTTCCTCCCGTATCTTTTCGTATTCAGTTTCTTACAGGGTAACACCTTTTTTGAATATCGCCAGGTCGTGGAATCCGTTCCGCTCGTTCCGTGTCGGTTCGCCGGATGCGGTTTCCAGCACCTTTTCCAGCAGTTCGCTTCCCAGCTCATCCAGCGTCATTCCGTCCAGCAGCCGCCCGGCGTCAAAGTCAATCCATCCGCTCTTTCTCCGGGCCAGCGGTGTATTGGAGGAGATCTTGATGGTCGGCACCGGGCATCCGAACGGCGTTCCGCGCCCGGTGGAGAACAGGATGATCTGCGCGCCGGACACCGCCAGCGCTGTGGATGCCACCAGGTCGTTTCCGGGGGCGGACAGCAGGTTCAGTCCCTGGGCCGTAACCGGTTCCCCGTAGGCGAGCACGCCCTTCACCGGGGAGGATCCGCTCTTCTGGGTACAACCCAGCGCCTTGTCCTCCAGCGTGGTAATTCCGCCGGCCTTGTTCCCCGGCGACGGGTTTTCGTAAACCGGCATGTGGTATGACTCAAAGTAGCCCTTGAAGTCGTTGATCAGCCGCACGGTTTTCCCGAACAGCTCCTCGTTCTCGCAGCGGTCCATCAGGATGGTTTCCGCGCCGAACATCTCCGGCACTTCCGTCAGGATGGTGCTCCCGCCCATTCCGGTCAGCAGGTCGCTGAATACGCCGATCGTCGGATTGGCGGTAATCCCGCTCAGTCCGTCGGATCCGCCGCACTTCAGGCCGACCACCAGCTGGTCGGCGCCGCATTCCGTGCGCCGGTCCTGCTGCATCCGTTCCGCCAGCTCCGCCAGCAGGCGCATGCCTTCCGCCAGTTCATCCTCTGTCTCCTGGCATACGAGGAACCGCACGCGGCTCTCGTCATACTCACCCATCAGCGGCCGGATCTGTTCAATCCCGCTGTTTTCGCATCCGAGGCCCAGCAGCAGGACGCCGCCGGCGTTCGGATGGGTAGCCAGCGCGGCCAGCACTTTCCGGGTATTGTCCTGGTCATCCCCCAGCTGGCTGCAGCCGTATGGATGCGGGAACGCATAGATTCCCTCCACCGGTCCGCCCGCCAGGGACTGCCCGCGCTGCACCAGCGCTTTGGCCACGTCATTCACGCAGCCGACCGTCGGAATGATCCACAGCTCGTTCCGGATACCGGGGCGGCCGTTTTTCCGGGGATAGCCCTGGAATACGGCGGCTTCCCGCTTCTTTACCGCCGGATGGGACGGATGCCAGGTGTATTCCTTTTCCCCGCTCAGCAGGGTGCGCAGGTTATGGGTGTGCACATGCTGCCCCCTGGCAATGTCCTGTGTCGCCTCTCCGATCGGAAAGCCGTACTTGATCACTGCCTCTCCTGCCCGGATATCCCGCAGCGCGGTCTTGTGTCCCATGGGCAGGTCATCCAGCAGCGTCACCTCGGTGTCCCCGCAGGAAACGGTTTCCCCGGCCTTCAGCGGCTTCAGCGCCACCGCGACCATATCCCTTTCGGTAATGCGTACCAGTTCGTTCATCCTGTTTCCCTCTTCTGTCACAGGCAGCTGCGGTAAGCCGCCAGCGCGCCTTCCCTGCGGATCAGGCCCAGCTGTTCCGCCACGCAGCTTTCCAGTCCGGCCACTTCGGTCAGGTCCCGCCCCCACATTTCCGTATTCGTCAGCACGGCATGGGTCAGTTCCTCAGCAGTATCATTCCGGTGTGCCCAGTAGAATTCCAGCACCGCCCGGTCGTCGCTGACCGTGTACTCATTTCCCTTCGGTCGGCGGCATACCAGGCCTTTTTCGTTCAGTTCCTGGATATCGCAGGAATAGAACGCGATATAGGCGGCCAGGCTCGTCGTCAGGCAGGCCGGCAGTTTGCCCTTTTCATCGATGTATTCCAGGAAGGACGGCATATTGCGTGCCCGCCACTTCGAGGTGGAGTTCAGGCTGATGCTCATCAGTTCATGGTTTACAAACGGGTTGTTGAAGCGGTCCTGTACCGCCGCAGCAAATTCATCCAGGTCTTTCCTGTCCAGCGGCAGGGTCGGAATCACTTCTTCATTCAGCATTTTGTTCATGAATCCGCGCACGGTGTCATCATGCATGCAGTCCCGCACAAAATCGAATCCCGCCAGGTAAGCACCCAGCACAAAGCCGGTATGCGCACCGTTCAGGATCCGCACTTTCCGCTTCTTGTAGGGGGTCACATCCGGCACAACGATCACGGGAACCCCGGCCTTCTTGAACGGCAGGCGGTCTTCCAGTCCGTCCGGTCCTTCAATCACCCAGATGCCGAATACCTCGCCCACATCCGTCAGCGGATCGTCATATCCGTTGGCTTCCGCCAGCGCGGCCACTTCCTTCGGATCGCGGATCCGTCCGGGAACAATCCGGTCCACCAGGGTGGAGCAGAAGATGTTCTCCCCGTTCACCCAGCGGACAAATTCCGCTTCCAGCTTCCAGTCCTCCGCGTACTGGTTCACGCACTTCAGCAGTTCCTTGCCGTTGTTGTCAATCAGCTCGCAGCTCAGCACGGTCACGCCCGGCCTTCCGGCGCGGTACCGTTCATACAGCACGCGGGTCAGCTTCGCCGGGAAGCTTATCGGCGGTTCCTGGTCAAACCGGCTCTCGTTTTCGTGCACAATGCCGGCTTCGGTGGTATTGCTCACGATGATTTCCAGGTCGGCGCTCCGGGCCAGCTCCAGCACCTTGTCCCATTCCCCGTAGGGATTGACGCACCGGCTCACCGCGGAGATCACCCGCTTCCGGTCCACCTTTTCCCCCTGCTCGCTGCCCCGCAGGTACAGAGTGTACAGGCCTTCCTGTTTGTTGATCAGCTCCGTCAGGCCCTGGGCAATGGGCTGAACCAGCACCACCTTGCCGTTGAACCCGGCTTTTTCGTTTGCGATATCAAAAAAATCGTCCACGAAGGCGCGCAGAAAGTTGCCTTCCCCGAACTGCATGACCTTTTCCGGCGCCTTTTCCAGGATGTACCCGTCATATCCGGACTGTTTCAGAACCTGATAATTCAGCTGTGCCATCTTTCTGTCCTCCGATATGGATTTTATATATCAAAAATACACCCGGGTTTCATTTTTCGTCAAGGTGTCCGAAATCCCCCAATCCCCTGTCAAAAAAGCGTTTTTAGACCTCTCAGCAAGGAAAATCAAGGCTTGGGAAACATCCGTACATCTTATGGACAAAACGGATATCCTTCTTGAGGATTCGGAGAGAAATGGTTTTTTCCTCACAATTGTACCGTTTCCCCTCCCGGAACGCGCAGTACCTCGTCGTTCACGCTGATCCAGCAGTCCGCCGCGTTCGGATTGGAAACGAAGCTGTTGTCCGCCGCGAACCGCAGCCGGCTGAAGTCGTCCAGGCAATCCATCAGTTCAATATTGGTGCAGTACCAGATGTCTTCCTTCCCGCCCATCTTCCGGCAGAATTCCTCGATCAGGTCCCAGTTGTCCCTGTCGTCAAACTCGTAGCTGTGCCCCCAGACATACATCAGGTACAGGTACTGTTTTTTGAACAAGGCCAGGAACTCGTCCCCCAGTTCAAGCAGACGGTGATTGTGATGGCAGGTGGCCTGCCACCGGTAAGGGTTTTCCGGAAGCGTGAACTTTTCGGAATTGCCCGTGATCCTGGAATAGCGGATCCCGCAGCCCGGCAGCAGCCTGATGATCTCTTCCGAAAACGATCCGTTGGGATAGCTCATCCCGCGGACGGGCGTCCCGGTGATCTTTTCCAGCGCCTTCCGGTCTTCCAGCACCTCCGCCGCCACCTCCGGCAGCGGGCAGCGGGCGATCGTCGGATGCGTGACTGTATGGCAGGCGATCTCATGCCCCCGGTACAGTTCCGGAATCTCCTCCGGATGGATTCGGTTCTCCTCGTTCAGCCGGGCGCTGTTCAGGTGAAACGTACCCCGGATACCGTTATCGTTAAAAATCCGGATCAGCCGCCGGTCCTGTGTCCGCCCGTCGTCATAGCTCATGGTCAGCGCTTTGTGCTTTCCGCCGCGGTAACAGCAGTAAATCCGGTTCATGCAGCCTTTCTCCTTTTTCATCTCTCCGCGCGGTTTATCCCGGCGGGTCGGCGGGGAAACATTCCGTTTCAGTCGTCC
>JAEEGK010032147.1_pt1 | contig 10285 bp, 10 predicted proteins | sample 8958771 | NCBI WGS metagenome assembly JAEEGK01 (sample SAMN16246547, study PRJNA631951) | gut metagenome | biome: gut microbiome; feature: rumen; material: SC-attached | host: Bos | place: Iran: Karaj | collected 2018-10 | reverse complement strand
CTGGTGTTCATCCCGGTCGAGTGCCTGTGCTGGTTCGCGGTCTGGCGTATGATCCGGCCCTATTCCCAGAAAGAGGCCCATGAACGCCTATAATTTCGACGATCTTTCCCATGTGATAAGGATCTATAATCCCGAGGCCGATCTCAACGACCTGGTGGCCCTGGCCGAGGCCTGCTCCTACCGGTCCGTACAGGCCCGCAGAAGCGAATGATACGAATCTCGGATTAATTAGTTAGCCTTATTGAACTATGCGGCGGACGAGTGTATAATGCTAACAGAAAATACAGCAAGAAAGGATATACCGCCATGAAAAAGAGCTATAAGATTGAAGTGGACTGTGCCAACTGCGCAAACCTGATGGAACAGGCTGCCAATAACACGCCCGGAGTCAAAAAAGCAGTTGTCAATTATATGCTGCTTAAAATGAACGTAGAATTTGAAGACGGAGCGGATCCGAAAACCGTTATGCCTGCTGTGCTTATCAATTGCCGCAAAGTTGAAGATGAGTGTGAGATCTTTTTCTGATGAATAAAAAGGAAAAAATAAATCTGATTCGTATTATTGCAGCCATCGTTTTGATAGTTCTTTCAAAACTGACAGAAAAGACAGTTCCTTTATTCTCTCTTGTCCTGTTTGCAGTGTCCTATCTGACAGTGGGCTATGACATTCTCCTTCGTGCATGGAAAGGAATACGAAAAGGACAGGCCTTCAATGAGAACTTCCTGATGGCGGTTGCAACTCTCGGAGCAATCGTTCTTGGGGAGTACACGGAAGGCGCAGCTGTCATGATTTTCTATCAGGTCGGAGAACTGTTTGAAAGTGTTGCTGTCGGAAAGAGCCGTAAGAATATCAGCGAATTGATGGATATCCGGCCGGATTATGCAAATATCCGTCTGGAAGATGGCAGCGTAGAACGTGTAGATCCTGATGAAGTTGAAATCGGGGCTTTGATAATAATCCGCCCGGGAGAAAAGATACCCATTGACGGTATTATAGAAGAAGGAGAGAGCTATTTAGATACTTCGGCACTTACCGGAGAGAGCAAACCTTATTCTGTGCATCCCGGTGACGCTGTACTCAGCGGCAGCATCAATCAGAGCGGTGTCATTGCCGTCAGGACAAGCTGTGAATTTGGAGAATCGACAGCCTCTAAGATCCTGGATCTAGTGGAAAATGCAAGTTCCAGTAAATCCAGGCCGGAAAACTTTATCTCAAAATTTGCAAGAGTCTATACACCGGCAGTATGTTTTTCCGCGCTGGCACTGGCGCTCCTCCCGCCGCTTGGCAGGCTGCTGGGAGGTTTGCAGCCCGATTGGAGTACCTGGATTTACCGGGCGCTTACCTTCCTGGTTATCTCATGCCCCTGCGCATTGGTGATCAGCATCCCTCTGGCTTTTTTCGGAGGTCTCGGCGGTGCCAGCAGTCAGGGAATTCTGATTAAAGGTTCCAATTATATGGAGCCGCTTGCCGGGGCGAATACCGTAGTTTTCGATAAAACCGGGACCATCACCAGGGGTGTATTTGAAGTAGCCGGTGTTCATCACTCCCAAATGGAGAGTGAGAAACTGATTGAACTCGCTGCTTTGGCAGAAAGCTATTCCAGTCATCCAATCAGTATCTCTATCCAAAAAGCGTATGGGAAAGAGATTGATTTCAGCCGTGTGGATCATGTACAGGAATTCAGCGGTGAAGGTGTGATAGCTGAAGTGGATGGACAGCTGGTGGCATGCGGCAATCAGAAACTGATGAAGCGCATCGGAGCTCGTCATATCGAGTGCAGGAGTGCCGGGACGATTGTACATGTGGCTGTTGACGGCAGTTATGCAGGGCACATTCTGATTTCTGATTTTGTTAAGGAAAATGCATCGGAGGCAGTTGAAGAGCTGAAAAAAACCGGTGTCCGTCAGACTGTAATGCTCACAGGTGATTCAGAGTCTGCCGCCAGATCGGTTGCAGAAGCTACCGGTGTTGATCAGTATCTCAGTGAACTGCTGCCTGGTGATAAAGTAAAAAAAGTGGAGGAAATCCTGCAGGAGCTCAGCGGCAGGGAAAAGCTGATATTTGTCGGAGACGGCATCAATGATGCACCTGTTCTTGCAAGAGCGGATGTGGGAGTAGCAATGGGGGCAATCGGCTCTGATTCTGCTATTGAGGCAGCAGATGTTGTGATTATGAATGATGATCTGACGAAGATCCCTCAGGCAATTGGCATTGCACGTAAATGTATCCGCATCGTATATGAGAACATTGTCTTTGCAATCGGAATCAAGCTGGTCTGCCTGATACTTGGTGCAATAGGGCTGGCAGGAATGTGGACGGCTATTTTTGCCGATGTCGGTGTGATGGTATTGGCTGTTCTCAATTCTGTACGTGCCCTGAAAGTATAATCAACAGAGAGGACAAAATGACTGAACAAAAATATTATGAACTGGCTGAACTTTTCAAGGTCTTCGGGGATGTGACGCGGATTAAAATTATGTCTGTTCTGCTGGAAGGAGAATTCAGTGTCGGAGAAATCTCCGAAAGGCTCTCCATGTCTCAGTCAGCGATTTCTCATCAGTTGAATATCCTGCGGAGAAGCAAGCTGGTGAAAACCAGACGGGACGGAAAATCTGTTTATTATTCTCTTGACGACGAGCATGTGTATGAGATAATATCTTGTGGGATTGAGCATATCAGCGAAGGAGATGGTTAAATATGCCACCTAGACTGTTTGTTATAGTTCCATGCTATAACGAAGAAGAAGTTTTGCCCCTCACAGCACCGGTTTTCCTCAAAAAAATAACCGCATTGACAGAGAAAGGGAAGATAGCCGGAAACAGCCGTGTCCTTTTCGTTAATGACGGCAGCCGTGATCGTACCTGGCAGATCATCACGGAACTGGCCGGGAAAGATGAGCATTTTCTGGGCATGTCTCAAAGCCGCAACCGAGGACATCAGAATGCTGTTCTTGCAGGATTGATGGAAGTAAAAGATGCCTGCGACATCACGGTCACGATCGATGCCGACGGACAGGATGACATTAATGCCATTGATGCTATGGTGGATGCCTATCTGGATGGCTGCGAGGTTGTATATGGTGTACGTTCTTCCCGTGAGACAGACACTTTTTTCAAACGCTTTACTGCGCAGAGCTTTTACCATCTGCTCGCAGGACTTGGAGCGGAAGTTGTTTATAACCACGCAGATTATCGACTGATCAGTTCAAAAGTTCTGAAGGAGTTTGCAAACTTCCATGAAGTGAATCTCTTCCTGCGCGGGCTGGTACCACTGGTAGGATTCAAGAGCACAACAGTAGAATATGTGCGTCATGAGAGACTGGCAGGGGAAAGCCATTATCCGCTGAAAAAGATGCTTGCCCTGGCTATGGATGGGGTGACCAGTCTCTCAGTTAAACCTCTCCACATGATTATGAGTTTTGGAATTATTGTTGCACTGATCAGTTTTGTGGGCTGTATCTGGGCACTGGTGACCGCGCTGTGCGGGAGATCAGTAGCCGGCTGGGCAAGTATGACCTGCATTATCTGTTTTGTCAGTGGCGTACAGCTGATCAGCCTTGGTATCATCGGGGAGTATATTGGCAAGATTTATCTTGAAACGAAGCAGCGCCCGCGGTATATCATTTCTGAGAGAACATACGACAAGTTATAAAAAACCTCTCCGCTTTTGCGGAGAGGTTTTTTAAAGCTGCTGTCTCTGAGCGAGACAGCGGTTTTTATATTCCGGATCGCCGGTGACATCCTTCAGAATTTCGACGTCTTCAGGAGGAACCGGTTTGTCATCTTTGGCTCCGTAGATAAAGAGAATTGCTTTATCTTCTGAGAAAGGATAAATGTCAATCTCAACACGGTGTTCGAGATGGCTGAAACGGTACTTCTTCTTGATAACCGGATGAAGTGCAGCATCACATTCCATCAGATATGCGATGTATTCTTTTTCGGAGATCGGCCGTTCGGTTACCCACTGACTTCCGTCTTCTCCGCGGCGTTTCTCCGTATAAAAATACAGATAATCTTTTCTGTTTTTCTGCTGGCGGATACGGCGCTCTACGTTCGGATTGCTGCTCACAAGATAAGTCTGCATCATCTCAATGGCGTTTGCATGATACTTTTCTTCCAGCAAAGAAGCATCCGGCATGGCAATCAGGTATTTGTGCTTGCTCAAGTCAGGCACGCGTTCACCAATAATATCATAAATAGCAGCGATTGCGCGGTTGATTTTGTCTTCGAAATCCACAGAGTTATCTATCACCCGCACGTTAGGATGGGTGCTCCATGCAGCTAATGCCAGATCGTCTTTTTCACGGGCAACAGAGATATCTTCGTAACGTGCTGCATTGCCGAAATTGTAAGCGAATTCCGCTCCTTTAGCACAGGTGACTAGATGCAGCACAGCGTCATATCCTGCCATGATTTCACCGGGTGTTTTTCCGAAATGTGAAAGGATTGCCTGAAACTGATCGATCGGAACATAGGCAAGATTATCAAAAATTGCCCTGTCGTAAATGATCATAACTTTTTCTTCCGGTACGGTTTCCGCGCCTTTCAAGGCCAGCTGCTCTTTGTGAAGCTGATCTGCTACTACAAAATACTGAAATTCCTCCATGCTCATGCATCCCGGAAAAGGACCAAGCCCGAAGCCGGAAATCAAATCCGTGGCAGTTTCAGGTATTGTGATGACCTTCCAGCCATCCTCCTTCTTAAACTCTTTAAGGATTCGGGAAACCAGCGATGTTTTTCCTGCAGCAGGGCCGCCGGTTAGTACTATTCTGACAATTCTCTTCATATTCAAAGCCCACTCCTATTGCTGTTATTCTGTCTATCAATCTACACCTCAAAAGTGCGGCTGTCAAGGAGGAGAAGGGTATTCCGTTTTCTTTCCCAATAAGACAAGTTGTTCTTTTTTCATGGCACACAGTGTGATAACAGTGGAAAAGCATGAAAAAACTGTAAATTCATAATAAAAGTGGGGGATTTAGACCGAAAAACAGTTGTCTAAGGGTAAAATACAGGCTCTGATACTTGACGAAAACAAAAAATAGTAGTATTATCCATTAGAATGATTTTCATCCATTTTCTCATATTCACGGAGGAAGTTCTATGCCAGTAATAAACCAGGTGAAATGTCGGCGATGCGGTGCGACATTCTCCTCGCTGAGAAGTCGTTGTCCGAATTGCGGAACTCGCGTGGTATCTCAGAGTTCCCGTACCCCGGGAACGACTCCCGGAACCGTAAGAGGTACGGCGGCCAATAGCAGGGCTGAAGCCAACGTCAGATGGCAGATGGCTTTTGGGCTTGTTCTTGTTGTAGCGGTCATTCTCGCGGTGATTGTTATGGTTACTTCTTCTCTGGACAGCATAGACAATGCGTCTGTCAAAGTAACAGCGACACCTGCCCTGATTTCCAACCTTCAACCGGAAATAGAAGCTGCACCGACGCCTTCTCCGACACCGCAGCCGAAAGTCGAATCTATTAAGATTCTTTATATGAATACCAAGGACCTTACACCGGAAAATGCATGGCCTACGATGCGTGTCGGGGAATCCATCAATGTCAACGCGGTTGTCTACCCGATGGATATTCTGAATCCTGTTGTGGAATGGTCATGCAGCGACACGGACGGAGTTGCACTGCAGTATACACTCAACAGTGATGACACTGTAACATTGACTTGCGTCAGCACGGAAATGAAAAATGTGAAGCTGACCGCTTCGTCATATGGAACTTCGGCAACAATCACTATTTATCTGAGGGAAGCAGGATAAAAAAAGAACCCTATGAGGGTTCTTTTTTTTACTTATTTTTTAGTTTTTCAATACCGTCTTTTACCATTCCCGGAATACTTTGAGCATAATTCGGAATATAACCGAGGAAATCTTTGACGGTACGTCCGGCTGATTTCAGCTCGTCCATTTTCGGGCTGTCAAGAAAGTCGCGTACTTTCTGCTTTTTGCTCTCAATATCTATGGTGGAAATGACATCTTCCATTTTGGAGTAAGCAACGCCCATATCCAGCTCTTTCAGGTTTTCTCCTGCCTTTTTTACAGCGGAGCCGAGTTTTTCTTTCAGTTCGTTAATATCAGACAATTGAAGGACCTCCCTATATATTTCTGCTTTTGATTAGTAAAAATATTTTACACTATTGAACTTTGAAATACAAGGGGCTTACTCAAATAAATAAACTCTGACTTCATATGGCATGGCCATGAAGCCATTGTCGTTTAGCCTGCTGCCATAGTTCCCAAGAACCAATCTGCCCTTATGCAGATCGTATTCTTTTGGCGTCTTGAAGTTCCTGACTTTGCTGCTGAAGGAACAGATTACCAGTACCTTCTGGCTTGTCTCTTCCATGGCATAGACAAAGAAACTTCCGGATGAACGACAATATTCATGATATTTTCCATGCCGCACAGCACTTAGCTCTTTACGCAAGCGGATAGCTTTACGATAAAAATGAAGGATAGAGTTCGGGTCTGCTTCCGCTGTTTCCACATTGATCTCTGTATAATTCTGGTTAACATAAAACCAAGGAGTTGCAGTAGTGAAGCCGGCGTTGGCACTGCTGTCCCATTGAACGGGTGTTCTCGCATTGTCACGCGATGCACGGTGATACAGCCGGAGCCGCCGGTCTTCCGGCCAGTGCGGGCAGTGGTTAACAGTCTGGACGTCTTCATACTGGTCCACACTTTCCGGATACCAGTTGATCATACCGATTTCCTGCCCCTGATAGATGAACGGTGTTCCCTTCTGGAACATATACATGGCGCAAAGCATTTTTCCGCTGGCGATACGGAACTGTTCACTGCCATAGCGGGAGATGATGCGCGGATGGTCATGGTTTTCCAGATACAGCATATTCCAGGCTTTCCCTTCAAGCTTCTCCTGCCAGGAGCTGAAGGCGTTTTTCAGCCTGCGAAGGCTGAAGGGGAGAGGAACAAAATCGGTAAAGAGACAGTCTGCACACATACATTCAAACTGAATGACCATATCCAGTTCATTATCTTCACTTTCAGTAATGTATTCCAGCGCTTTTTCCGGAGTAATCAACGCGGATTCCGCAATGGTTACACAATCATAATCATCAAAGGCTTCACGGCGGAACTGCTGCAGATATTCATGAAGATGCGGGCCGTGATTGTAATGGAGTATGCCGCGCATGGCGGGAATTCTGGCATCGGGCAGTTTTTCCGGTTTTGAGATAAAGGTAATTACATCTTCCCGGAAGCCGTCAACTCCCATATCCAGCCAGAACCGCAGGATTTTCACTACTTCCTGACGGACCAGCGGGTTGTCCATGTTAAGATCAGGCTGTTTGATGGCAAACAGATGCAGGTAGTATTCCTGCCGCACTTCATCCCACTGCCATGCCTTGCCCTCGAACATGCTGTCCCAGTTATTCGGAAGCTTGCCGTCATCACGTTTCGGCCTCCAGATATAATAGTCGGTATACGGATCAATACGCCTGCGCGATTTCTGGAACCACTCGTGCTCGTCGCTTGTGTGATTGACGACAAGATCCATGATAACCTTCATTCCACGTTCATGTGCACCATCCAATACCTTCCTGAAGGCTTCCATTCCGCCAAATTCCGGCGCTATATTCATATAATCTGAGATATCATATCCGCAGTCAGCACCAGGAGAAGGATAAAGCGGTGAAAACCAGATACCGTCGACACCCAGGCTTTTAATATAATCCAGTTTTTCATAGACACCTATCAGATCACCCATGCCGTCCCCATTGCCGTCCTTAAAGCTGCGCGGCCATATCTGATAAAAAACCCCATCCTTAAACCATCTTGTTCTTTTCATACTGTTGCCTCCGTAAGGTTTTCTCTTTTCATCTTACCACAAATATGATAAGATAGAAATATAATATTTTGAAAAATGGAGTTTCTATGATACAGCAATTTGATACCACTATTGGAGAATGTTTTTATATCGGGAATGAATCTGTTTCCTGCATTCTTTGTGTTCACTGCGGGCAGATAGAACTGCTGCATTTCGGCGCACCGCTTTTACCGGAGGACGCTGAAGCGCTTACTCTTCCAGAAGGACTCGGCTGGGGCTGCAGCGTGCTGTATAAGCAGGCTGATTCTTCAGTTTGTCTTGATACAAGGGCTCTTGCATGGAGTGAATCCGGGCTGGGAGATTATCGGGAAACACCTGTCATCCTGTCACAGAACGGGCAGCCGGTTGTTCCGGATTTTGTGTTTTCCTCTTCGCAGATCTTATCGGAACTGCCGGCATATTCTTTCCCAATGCCGCACGCACATAATGGAGCGGAAACACTTGAACTGGTATTAACAGCGAATTCAGCGCTCCTCACGGAAAAAACAACACTTTCACTTTATTTCTCTCTCTATGAAACAGCATTGGTATGCCGTACAGCGTTGAAAAACGGCAGCGGCAGTCCGCTTACCATCTCAAAACTGATGAGCTGTATAATGGATCTGAGAGGATCCTTCAATATGACGACTTTCAACGGCAGTTGGAGTACGGAAATGCACAGGCATACGGTACCTGTAGAGCGTGCAAGAACAGTCAATGAAAGCGTCAGTGGTTTTTCATCCAACCGAAGCAATCCGGGTTTTATTCTTTCCAGAAAGGACACTACGGAAGATGCGGGTGAAGCTTACGGTTTTAATCTGCTGTGGTCGGGTAATCATTACGCTTCTGCCCAGAGAAGCGAACAGGGACTCACACGCGTCATGCAGGGAGTGTCTCCGGATCATTTTACCTATTCTTTGGAAGACGGAGAAGTCTTTGCTAGCCCCGAAGCTGTACTTTGCTGGTCCGGATGCGGGCTGAACGGGCTCAGCACCTGCATGCACCGTTTTATAAACGAACATATTATTCCGCCTTTCTGGCAGTATCGGGAACGCCCGGTACTCTATAACGATTGGGAAGGCTGTATGTTCTCTTTCAATGAGACGAAGCTTCTGACTCTGGCCAAAAAGGCAAAAAAGCTTGGATGTGAGCTTTTTGTGCTGGATGACGGCTGGTTTGGTAAGCGCAACAACGACAGAGCCGGGCTCGGAGATTATACGGTCAACCGTGAGAAACTTCCGGGGGGACTTGAAGGTTTATCCAGAAAAATTCATGCGCTTGGGCTTGACTTCGGACTATGGTTTGAGCCTGAGGCAGTCAACCCGGATTCCGACCTATATCGGGCTCATCCTGAGTGGGCACTGCATACACCCGGGTTGGAGGATATTCTTGGCCGAAATGAATTGCTGTTGGATCTTACGAAGCCAGAGGTACGGGACTATATTGTTTCTTCAGTTTCTGCTATCCTTGATAAAGCAGATATTCAATATGTTAAGTGGGATATGAACCGGCATTCCGCTGCACTGGGAGAGAAAGCGTACACCTATATCCTCGGCTTATATGAGGTCCTGGACAGAATCTTTTCTGCTCGTCCGCAAATTCTTCTGGAGGGATGCGCTTCGGGAGGAAACCGTTTTGACCTGGGAATGCTCTGCTATGCACCGCAAATCTGGGCCTCTGACGATACCGATCCGATTGAACGCCTGGATATTCAGAATGGATTGAGTTATCTCTATCCTGTCTCTGCGATGGGAGCACATATCTCTGCCTCTCCCAATATGCAGACACTGCGTGCAACGCCCCTCTCTACAAGAGCGAATGCAGCGTTCTTTGGCTGCTTCGGAATTGAGATGGATCTGGCTCATCTTCTTCCGGTCGAAGAGCAGGAACTGAAGGAGTGCGTCGAATTCTTTACTGCTCACCGCAAAACTTTTCAGTTCGGTACATATCGGCGGAACAAAGCGGAAGATGGAGCTGTTTCCTGGCAGGTAACAGGGAAGGATGAGACAATAGCAGCACTTTTCCACCGCCTCATTCATGCAGGCCCGGGTTATGAATGGCTGTATGTATCGGGGCTGGAAGACACAACAGCCTATACGGTGCAGAGCCGGCAGCAGGCACTGCGGGTTGGGCAATTCGGAGCGCTTGTAAAACATATTACCCCTGTGGAACTGAAACCAAACGGTATGGTGCTCCATGCGGCGGATAAGTATTATCGCATGAACGATGCAGTGGAATCATTCAACTGCTCGGGTGCTGCTCTTGGGGCGGGAATTCCGCTTGCACCGCGTTTCGCCGGAACCGGTTACCGGGAGGATATTCGTATCCAGGGTGATTTTCTGTCAAATATTTATATTATTCAAAGACAAACAGAGGAGAATAATGTATGAAAACCGCCATTCTGTTCTATTCCAAACACCACGGTAATACCCGCAAGCTGGTCGATGCCATCAAG
>JAEEGK010032146.1_pt1 | contig 10285 bp, 4 predicted proteins | sample 8958771 | NCBI WGS metagenome assembly JAEEGK01 (sample SAMN16246547, study PRJNA631951) | gut metagenome | biome: gut microbiome; feature: rumen; material: SC-attached | host: Bos | place: Iran: Karaj | collected 2018-10 | reverse complement strand
CAATCCCCAATCCCCAATCCCCAATCCCCAATCCCCCATCCCCATATTCTTTATTCCAAAATCTTATTTAATCTATATTTATATATTTATTAATTATTTAATAAAATTAAAATAATTTTTTAATATAAATTTAATCATTATGATAGAATCATTATCAGAACTAAATTCAAATAAAATTTATGCCTATTTACAAAGTGAAGATATAATATATAGTTTAAATAAAAATAATTTAATTGGAAGAAATAATAACTGTAATATAGTTTTAAATCATCCTAGCATAGAAAATGAGCATGCAAAAATAGAAATTATTGATAATGACATTTTTTTAATAGATTTAAATTCAGTAAATGGAACATATTTAAATAATATTAAATTAGAAGGAAATAAATTAGTTAAATTAAAAAATAAAGATAGTATTAAATTTGGAAATTATGAAAATAATTATGTTTTACAATTAAATATTGATAATAATTTATCAATTGAATTACAAAATTCAAATATTAATAATGATAATAATAATTTAATTAGTTATTTTAATAATGATCCTTCAATTAATATTAAAGATAATAAAATTAGCTTAGTAAATGATGAAAATTATCAATATGCAAAAATTAATCATTTTAATAAAAATATAAACAATAATAATAATAAATTAAAACAAAATGAAAATGAAGATAATAATAATAATATAAATAAAAATAATCTTAATCAACTTAGATTTAATACTTTTGATTTAAATTCAAGTAATGAAAGAGTAAATATAAATAATAATAATAATGATTTTCAAAATAATAAAAATCCAATTAAAGAAGATTTTCAAATTGAAGAAAATAATTTAAATTCAAATAATAATTTAAATAATAATAAAATTAATTCAATAATTCAAGAAGAAAATTCTGAAGATGAAATTTCAACCATAAAAGAAAATAATAATAATAATAATAATAAAAATATTGAAAATTCTCAATTTAATTTATTAGAACAAACTCATAAAAAAAATAAAATTTTAGATAAAAAATTAAAGGAAAAAATTATTGAATTTCAAAATTTATCAAATTTATATTCACAATTAAATGAAAAATACAATCAATTAAATTCAAAACATAATTCATTAATGATTTATGCATCAGAATTACAAAATAAAAATGATTTTTTAACTTTGAATTTAAAAGAAAAAGAAATTATATTAAAAAATTTTGAAGATAGTGAACTTAATAAAGTTATTATTGAAAAAAATATTTTAATTAATCATTTACAAGAAGAAAATGAAATATATAAAAATGAATTATTAACTATTAAAAAAGGATTATTAGATAATAATAATAATAATAGTAATTTGTCAGATAATTTAAATAATTTAATTAATGATTATTTAAAACAAATAATTAAATATAAACAAATTATTAATAAATACATAGCATTTGAAACAGAATGTACAAAAAAATGGAATGAATTAATAATGGCAAACACTCAATTAAAAGAAAAATTAGAAAGTATTGATAGAAATTGGAATGAAGATATAAAAAAATTTAATGATATTATTCAAAACACTGATATGAGATTAAATTCAGCTTTATCTCAAGTTCCAAATAATTATGGAAATTTTAATATAAAAAAAGAAGAAGCAGCAAAATTTTTAGTTGAACAAATGAATATTTATATTCAAGAAAAATCAAATTTATTAAGAGAAAATTCAGAACTAAATAAAAAATTAAATTTGTTATCTATTGAAAATTATCAATTAAAAGATGAAATTTTAAAAAATGAATTAAATAATAAAAATAATGATGTTAATGTTTTGAGAAATAGAATTGAAGAATTAGAAGATATTATTAAACAAAAAGATTTAATAAATGATCCTAATAAAAATATAGATTATGAAAATATTATATTAAAATATAATTGGGAAATAAAAGAAAAAAATATTTTAATAGAAGATTTCAAAAATAAAATTGAAGAATTTAAAAAAAATAATAATAATTTAATTAATTTTAATGATAGAGATGTAATAAATTCAATGTCAAAAACATTAAAAGAAAAAGATGATTTAATCCTCAATTTAAAAAATCAAATTATTAATATGAAATCACAAAATAATAATACATTAAATTAATATTTTTATTTAATTTAAAATTATATAAATATTTAATATTATTAACAATTAATAAAAATTAAAACAATAAAATTAAATTATGGACAACTTAATAAGCACTTTTTATATAGGAAATACAAATCGTTTTGGTTTCGGAACATACAATGCTTCATCAAATAATTACAAAGGAATTTTATCAAATTATAATTATCCTTCATTTCAAAATCGTTCAATTAACACATATTTTCAAAAACAAAATAAAAATAATATAGATGATAATAATCTCCGTTTACCTCCAATTTCAGCCAAAAATCCTCGAATTGATTTTTCAAATGTTAATGCCGAACAATTAAAACCCATTTCACAAAATCAATTTCAAAATTTTGATAATTATGGATTTCAAAATTCATATCAAAAAAATGTTCCAAATGACCAAAATTTCACACCTGCCTTAATTCGAATGCAATATTTAGAAGATAAAATAAAAAATTTAGAATATAAAAATAAAGAAAATATTCAAAATAATATTAACGATATTGAAGAAAAATACATAGGAAAAGACAGTAGATTTAAACAATTTTTAGATAATCATCAAAATGAAGTTAATAATATGTATACAAATAAATTATTAAATAGATTGAATGGAGGAAATGAATATGATTTTCAATATAATCCAATGCTTAATAGAAGAAAAGATGTTCAAAATCAATTAAATATTTTGAGAAATGATTTAAATAATGAAGAAAAATATGAAAAAAGGAAAAAACATAAAAAGAAAAAAAAATATAAAAAAAATTCTGATGATGAAGATGATTTTGATGATGATGATGATATTGATATTACTAAAGAATTATATAATGAACCTAAATTTAAAGCACGTTCTTCTATTTTATCTTCTAATTCAAGATATTCAAAATCAACAACAAAAAGTAAAAGTAAAAATCATTTTAATAAACAATATTCAAATAACTTATCAAATAAATCAAATCCTTTTATAAAAAGTAACTTATCAAATAAATCAAATCCTTTTATAAAAAATAATCTTTCTAATTATTCACCATCAGTAATTAATAATAATAGTAATAATTTCAATTATAATAATGATAATAATTTTAGTAATAATTTAAATGATATAAATATTCCAAACAATAGAAGAAAAAGTATTCAATTTAAAAATGGACCTTTAATGCAAGCAATAGGAAATAATTTTTATGCTAGAGGAAGAAATAAAATAAACGATGAATTATTTGATGAATCTGAAAAAACAAATAAACATTTTTCAGATTTAGTTTCAGTATTAAATAACATTAAAAATGATTTAAATGCAAAATTAAACGCATATGAAATCAATCAAAGAAATTTATATGATAATTATAAACAAATTCTTTCACTGGGTGGAAATCCAAAAATGAATAAAGCCGTTCGAAGAATTTTAAACAGAGAAAAAATTCCAATAGATGAAAATGATGATATGAATAATTATTATAAAAGTGAAGTTGATAAATTATTAGAAAAAAAATTTTTAGAATATAATACATATAGAGACGAAGATGATCTAAAAAGAAAAATACAACAACAAAAAGAAAATGAATTATTAAACATTGAAAGAAAAAAAAAAGAAGAAGAAAAATCACAAAAACAAGAAAATCAAAGTAAAATTACAGATAAACAATTTGATATATTTTATAGAGGAAATGGAGATGTTGTTTATAGAGATGATAGTTTAGTTTTAAAAAAAGATAGAATTCAATTAACTAGCAAAAAAAGTTCTATTAGTAAGAATAAAATGGACTATGTTGAAGATGAAGAAGTTGAAAAAAATAAATTTAAGGCAAATGAAATTAAAATTGAATTATCTGATAAATCGGATTCAATTCCTGATGCTTTATCTATGTATGATAATGTTGAACATAATATAGATGAAGAAAGTAATGAAAGTAAAAGTGAAAATAATAATATTTTTAATGAACATAGTACTCAAAGAATTAATAATAGTAATAATTTAACTAATATTCAAGCAAGTATTATTAGATTAAATGAGAATAATGCAAATAATAATAATGATAATAATAATAATAATGATAATAATAATAATAATGATAATAATAATGATGATAATAATAATAATAATAATAGTAATAATAATAATAATAATAATCAAGGTAGTAATAATCAAAGTAATAATAATAATAATAATATTAACAATGATAATAATAATGTAATAGAAGAAAATGATAATGAAGATGAACCTTTTTAAATGATAATTTATGTATATTTATTTTTTATATAAATTATATATATATAATTAAATATATAATTAAAAATTATATAAAAAATAATTACTCTTATAATAAAAAATAAAAATAAAACAACAAATTTTTTATTTTTTTAAAAAATTTAGATATTTAATTATAAACTATAAAGATTAATTAAATATATATTAATATATAAAATGAACAAAAGATATTATTTTTTAAATAGCATATAAATAATATTATTATATAATAATAAAATATAATAAATAATAAATCATATTTTAATTTATAATTATTTTAATATTTATATTTATAATAAAAATTTTTCTAAAAAATTAATTATTTTTTATAATATACTATATTTAAAAATAAAATTATTCATAAGATTTTGTATCAAATATTTTTACATATTATTATTAATTTATTCATTATATTTTATAAATTATAATTTTTACTTTTTTTTAAAAGTTTTAATTAAAAAATTTTTTTTATTTTCAATTTCTTCCAAATCATAATCAATTTGATTAATAATTTCTTTTCCTTTTTTTTCAATTTTTTCTTTATTTCCATAATCAAATTCATTTTTTTCTTTTTTTCTTTTTTTAGCAATTTTTTCTTTTAATTTATCAACAAATTTATTTTCTTTATTCAAAGATTTTAAATAATTTACTAATTTTTCTCTTTCCTTTTGATTTAATGATTTACAAGCTTTTTCTTCACACTGATAAATTTTTTTATTAATTAAAAATTGTTCTTCATTTCTTTTTTTTTCTAAAGATCTCACAGTTTTATTTTTTTCTTCTAAAATTTTAATTTGATCTGACAAATTTTTAATAAAAAATAAATCCGCATCTTTTTGAACTTTTTCACTTAAAAAAGGTTCAGTATAAATTAATTCATATTTTTTTAAATTCAATAATTCTTTTTGATATTGATATTCTCGATTAGATTGAATATCTAATTCATTAATTTTCTTTCTATAATTTTTATTAAAAATATATTTATCATAATTAATTTTTAAAGGACCATTATTTTCGAATAATTTTCTTTCAGAAAAATTACTTTTTGGAATCACACTTTTAACTTTCGAATGAAAGTTTCGCGAAATAGATAAATTATTAATAGAAGAAACAGATTTATAATTTGAATTTACATCAAATGTAGATGGACTATTTAAATTTGATGTGTAGTTACTTAAATTTTCTTTGTTTAAAGATTTCATTTTTGAATGATTTATTCTTGATTGAAATGTTGGTTTTTCATTGCCATTGAATGTATTAATATATTTATTAACTTTTAAAAAAGGTTTTCCTGAAAAACATCTTTTCATTTTTTCTTTTTTTTTTAATTCTTCTCGTTTGTTTTGTTTTATATAAAAAATATTTTTTTGAATTTTCCTTTTTGTTTCATTGTCCATTCTGTTTAATTTTATTTGCTTTAAATCTGTTATTAAAGGCTTGAAATAATCACTTGTTAAATAATTTATTAATTTTACATTTCCTATTATTTTTAATGTTTTTTTTGTTAAAGGTTTTCTATCAACGTCATTAAATAAATCAACTTCATCATCATCAATGTCTGTGTTTTTTGAATTTAAATATTCAACATAATTTTGAATTTTTTTATATTTTCCTATTTTTTTATTACATTCATTAATATTATCTAAAAAAATTGTTCTTTTTTTTCTTTTCATACTTTCATCAAAAACATTCAAACTATTCAAATCCAAATTATTCAACAAATTTAACAATTTATAATAATTCAAAGCTCTTTGACTAATTTCATTAATAATAAATTCAACTCTTGGAAAATGATTAGTAATAAAATTTTTTCCGATGTAATTCGCTTGCGAATAAGCTTCATTACTTTTATCGAATTTTCTCATATTTTCATAACAAACGCCTAAAAGAAAAAAACCAACAATAATATTAAAAAAAACATCAACAGTTGTAATTCTAGCTAATTTATATTTTTTAGTCAAAATATTTTTATTATTTTGAATCATAATGTCTAATTCTTTAAAATTTATATGAAAAATGTTATTTAAATAATTAATCGCAGTGTAATAATCTTTATCATAAATAAACAAACTGGTCAAAAGTAAATAAATTTTTTGAATTATATTTAAAGTGTCAGGATATGTAATTTCTTTTGAGGTTTTTTTTATTAATTTATCACATAAACTCAAATAACCTAAACATTCAGTTAAATCTTTATTATAAAATGAATTTAATGCTTGGTTGTACAAATGAGTTAAATAATATAAATTTACTAATTCATATTGATCGAGCATTTGTTCTTTTTTAATTTGAGGAATTAAAATTGTGAATTCTAATAATATTTCATCTGTTAATTTGAACCAATGATCAATTCCTTTAATGAAAGAAGATTCATTGTATTTTATGAATTTTTTTTCTATTATGTGAAAACAACATCGTATTTGAAAATGGGAAAAAATTAATTCGTTTGATAAGTTCCATTCTTTTAAAACTTCTTTGTTTTTTTCGATTTCTGAAAACACATATCGAAATTTGTTTTTATTAAAATTTTCTACTAAATTTATATATAATATATTAAAATGACTAAATTCTAAGGAGGATTTTGATTTATTTTGGTCGGAATTTTTATTACTCGAAAATGAACTTGAACTATTTTTGTTTGAAATTGTTTTTTCTTTTTCTTTTTGACTGTCGATTATTATTATTTCAGAATCATTATTTTCCATTTTTAATATTATTTTCTCTTTAATTATAATAATTTATTTAATAATACAAATTTTTATAAAATGAAAAATTAAATATAAAAAATTAAAAATTTTTTTCAACATTCAAAAACATAAAATAAAATTTAATAATATTTAATTTTTATTAATAAAAAATAATAAAATTAACTTAATAAAATTAATTTATATAAACATTCCAAACACAAATCGAACTATCTTCCGAAATAGACACAATTTGTTTATCATCAGGACTCCAATTTAAATTATTAATTTTTCTCGAATGACCTTGACTCTTTCCAATGAACTCATAATTCGGTAAACTAAAAAGCCACAATTCACCATTAATGCTTCCTAAAGCAAAATATTTTCCACTATGACTAATTTTAATCGTCATCATATGTTCATCTAATTGAATTTCTTTAATAGGCTCAGTTTTATAAAAATCCCATACATTTAAATTACAATTCACCCCACATGAAATAATTTCATATTCTCGATCTTTTTTTTGATCAATCCCACACAAAAATCCATTTTTAATACTTTGATTATTTTGTTTTTTATTCAATTTCAAATCAAAACAATTAAGTTCTCGATCTTCCCCACAAGAAAATATTAAATTCGGCTTATTTAAATCCGCAAACACACTTCTAACATTTTGATGATGAGCCGAAATTTGAATAATCAATTCATGCGTTCTTCTTGTCCAAACTCTAACTATTCCATCTTCTCCTCCAGTTAAAATATAATTACCATCAACATAAATGCAATTCACATTTCCTTTATGAGCAGGAATATCAAAAATTTTTGTAGTTAAATCCTTTGTAAAATTCTTCAACTGCCCCGAACTATATCCTATATATATACTTTCATCATCACCTATATAAACCGACGTTGCTTTTGGAATATTAACAACATTCGCATTTTCATCATCATTCGCTGGAATGTAACCTAAAACATTGAAATCGTTTAAATCAAATTGATATAAATTTCCATTATCATCTACTGTATAACACATATCATTAATGTTACCTATGTTATTAAATGCTATATCATTTACCGAAGCACTATGAGATGTGCTATGTAGGGTATAATTAAGGTTAGTTGTTAATAATCTAAATATTTTTCCGGCTGAGGAGGTGCATGCTATTTCTCTTCTATCGCTTGTTAAACTCATTGAATTAATTTTACCGGGCAATGTCGTTTCAACTGTGGTTATATATTGAATTTTTAGTATATCTTTATTATTTGGCTCGGAAAAAATGTTTATTTTCTTTATTTTTCCATCGCCTCCGGAAACTATTATTTCATCGGACTCTTTTAAAAATATCATATCAGTCACCCCATTATTAGTAACATTGATGCTACTTTTAAAATATAAATTTTCTAAAGAAAATATTATTAATTCGCCGCCTGTTGTTCCTAAATACAAACAATTAAACTTCTCATCAACAAACCCACAAGTATAATCTCTAATTAAACCTGTGCTAGGTAACGTAAATTTATTATATTTCATATTATATTGCATAGACCTTAATTCAAAATAAAAATCTAAATAAAATAACTGAAAATTATTTGCAATTGTTAAAGTATAATCATAAAAATTCGAATTTTTATTTTGAATTGTGTCCTTCGCTTTCGACATTGTTGTCCAATGAATAAAAGTAATAGGACTTTCATAAACTCTATTAAAACATTTGTAACCTCGACTAACTTCCCATGTATAAAAAGTGTTATCTAATCCAGCAGCAGATAAAAATTTATCATCTTGACTAAATTCTAATAAAGTAACTGCTTTATATATCTCATTTATTTCATATAATATCGTTTTGTTTTCATAATCCCATAAAATGATACTTGCTATTAAATCTTTGTCATAATTTTCTTCGCCTGTTGTAAAGCCTACTGCTAAATATTTGCCTGTGTTGCTTATTCGAAAACAATTAATTTTGTTTTTTCCGTGTCTGAAAAAAATTTGGTTGTTTTTTTCTTGAAGATCTTCGCTTATTACTATTCCACCAACTGAATATATTATTGTTTCTGACATTATTGGATGACATTGAACTGAATTTTTTTGTGTTAAATTAAGTCCAATTATGTGAGCTAATTCAAAATTTTTATTTTGGTTGTCTGAATTGTTAATTTCAGTTATTTCTTCACTTTTCATATTTAATTATTTTAATTAATTATTATTTTTTATATAAATATTTATAAATAAAACTTTATTTTAAATTTTTAAATTTTAAATTAAAAATATTTTGAATTATTTTATATTAATTTAACTTAATTTTCTTTTGTAAAAATTTTATATAAAAATCATTTTTTATTGCATTAAAATAAGATTATTTAAATTATAATTATTAATATTAAAAAATTATTAAAATTTTAAAAATTTTTTCATTAAATAATAATTATATTTATTATTAATTTTTTCATTATTAAATGTGATAATAATTTATGTAATTAAGTATTTATCTTTATTTTTTAAGGATGATTTAAAACTATATTACAATTATTATTTCTTCTAATAAAATTATTTTTATTTAAACTATTTATTATATCTTCACTTTGTAAATAAATTTTATTTGGATTTAATTCTGATAATCATTCTATCATAATAATTAGAAATATTTTTTATATAATAAATTTATTATATTTAGCATAAAATAAATAAATTTATTATATTTAAAATAATTAATTTATCTATTATAAAAATAGTATAAAACGGTTATATTTATTTTAATTTAATTAATAATGATAAAATTGTTTTACATTTTATTATTTCTTGCTTTGTTTGCATTCATTTTAAGTAAAAAATTAAGAAAGAACACTAATAACAAAGGCTTCAAACCTGGATTGTTTTTATGCGAATGGGAATAAGCACAATTCTATTAGATGAATAAAATATTAAATAAAAGATAATATTATAATATTTTTTAATTTTAAAGATATTAAAAAAATAAATTTTCTTCTTTTTTTATATTTCATTTATTTGTAAATTTTGATACAGTTTTTATTCATTCAGTTTGGGATTTTCTTTTAAGTAATATAAGCTCTCTTGTTTTTAAATACAACTCTCTTGTTTTCAAATGCTTATCTGATTTTTGCAACATCCTTTTTTTTCTTGGTGTCTAAGACTGAACTGCTATTGAAAAATTTGATTTAAAAAAAAAGTTTTAAAATTTATTATTTTTTTTCAATAATTAATTAAACTTAAAT
>JAEEGK010032145.1_pt1 | contig 10285 bp, 6 predicted proteins | sample 8958771 | NCBI WGS metagenome assembly JAEEGK01 (sample SAMN16246547, study PRJNA631951) | gut metagenome | biome: gut microbiome; feature: rumen; material: SC-attached | host: Bos | place: Iran: Karaj | collected 2018-10 | reverse complement strand
AATTATTTCTTATATAATCTTTCTAATTTTATTCTATCTTATGTTCAGACATCTATCCCCACAACCCACGATGCGTGAGTTCCTCTCATCTTGCATTTCTATGAGAAATTCAAGACTCTTAGTTCTCCTTATCTCCCTTCTTAGTGTATGGCAGGGATTGTTCGCCGAGAATCAACCTTATGCTTATCTCAACAACGGTAAACTTATATTACGCTATGATGACAATTGGAACGATGTAAATAATCCGTACGTTTGGGAAGAGAATGAACAAGCCTTTCTAGGTGAGATTTTCGGTAATAATGTCACTCAAGTCATCTTCGAGCCATCGTTCAGTGAATGTAGACCAACGACAACAGAACATTGGTTTTCTGGCATGACTAATCTTGAATCCATTACTGGACTGGAATATTTGAACACCGAAGCTGTCACCGCAATGCATTTTATGTTCAATGGTTGCTCCAAACTGACAAGCCTCGACCTCACGAACTTCAATATTGAGAAAGTCTCCCTTATGCAATCTATGTTTGAGGGTTGTAGCAGTCTTGAAATGATATACGCAGGGAACTGGGACATTGAACGCGAAGGATATTTTGATTCCTTTGGTATGTTTGCTGGTTGCGAGAATCTTCCTAACTGGAACGAGAATAATTCCAATGACATCAATTTTGCAAAACCAATTGAAGATGGTGGATACTTCACACCCAAGCAAGCCTATGCTGTAGTAAAAGATGCTAATCTTACGTTCTACTACGATGGATATAAATTCGAAGACACTTATAGCATTGACCAGAACTCAGATGGAACCTGGAGGACTGCAGCGTTCACGACTGTAACCTTCGATGCTTCATTTGCAGCTTATAAACTCAGTTCTACTGCCGGAATGTTCAGTGGATTGACAGGATTGACAAAAATCTATGATCTTGATAATCTGAACACATCCAGCATAACAGACATGCGCAATATGTTCAATGGCTGCTCCGGTTTGACCACCATCTATTGTGGCAAGGACTGGAGCGGACTCGATGTTCCTTCGACCGGTATGTTTGCCGGATGTACAAACCTCGTCGGTGCTATCCCATATGATAATAATAAGACGGACATAACATTTGCCAATCCGTATGATGGCTATTTCTTCCAACTTCCTAAAGCTTATGCCGTGCTCGATGCCAATGGCCTGCTCAAGTTCTATTACGACACAAACAAACCGGATGAATCAGAATCAGTCACCGTCTATGACATCCCGTGGAATACCGGTGACCCAGATGATTGGAATGAACCAGAGTGGGTCAATTATGAAGATTATGATGAAAATGGTGTACTAATTGGTAACACCGCCATCACATCAGTTGCATTCGATGCTTCTTTCAGCGACTATAGTCTCGAATCAGCCTTTGACATGTTTGCAACATGTACAGCCCTGGAAAGCATTGATTTCACGAACTTCAATACAAGTAATGTCAAAAACATGTCAGGCATGTTCTTCAATTGCAGTAGCTTGACAGCCCTCGAACTATCTGGTTTCGATACGCAAAACGTTGAGGATATGTCATACATGTTCTCTAAGTGCTATGCACTGACCAGCCTTGACCTTCGTAACTTCAATACTGGAAATGTTACCAATATGGAAGGCATGTTTTTTTACGAATGGTTTGAGGAACCGGGGCCAATTAGTCATCTTAAAAGTTTATATCTTTCAAGTTTCAACACGAGTAAAGTCGAGAATATGTCATACATGTTTTGTGGATGCTCTGCACTGACTGCTATTGACCTTTCGAATTTCAACACAGAGAACGTACGTAACATGTTTGATATGTTCGAAGAATGTACAAGATTACAGACTCTCAACCTCTCGAATTTCAATACAGCAAACGTCATCGATATGAAGTGGATGTTCACTGGGTGTGAATCCCTGAGGAATATCTATTGTAATGACGACTGGAGCAGTATTCCGCGAAGTGAAGAATTTTCATCCGATTGGATGTTCTTGGGATGTACGAGCCTTCCCAACTATCAAGATGATAAAGACAACATAACCTATGCCAAACCTGTTTCAATGGGCGGCTATTTCACTAGTAGTGGACCAATAGCCTATGCTGTGCTCACATCCGACGGAAACCTCTCGTTCTATTATGACGAAAACAGCGCTGAAAGAGCCAATGATCAGAACACCGAAAAGATCTTCTATGATTTCCAGTGGAATATTGAAGATGAAGATGAATATTATTATGAATATATAACCACTGCTACGTTCGATGCTTCGTACCGCGACTATCCAATTACCTCTACGGCCTCTATGTTCAATGGTTTATACTATTTGACCACTATCAATGGTCTTGAGTATCTGAACACGTCGAATGTCACCGATATGTCGTATATGTTCACCCTTTGTAGAAGTTTGAAGACTCTTGATCTCACAGGCTTCAACACCGAAAACGTCTCCAATATGGAGTACATGTTCGCATACTGCGAGACGTTGACAAATATTTATTGCAACGACAACTGGGATCAACCCAATATCCTCCAATCGGATAAAATGTTCTACGATTGTTTTGCACTTCCTAATTATGACTCAGAACATTTTGATGTAAGCTCTGCCAAACCCACCTCCGAAGGCGGCTACTTCACCAAGAGGGAGGCATACGCCATCGTTGCCGATGGCAATCTCACATTCTTCTATGATGCAAACAAGCCCGCCTCTGGTTCATTGGAATTCACAAATACCGGCGAAGGATCATGGCGCAGCGCCACCTTTACCTCAGTGACCTTCGATGCATCAATGAAGAACTACAAGTTCATCTCCACAGCAGGCATGTTCAGCAGCATGACAAATCTGACCGTCATCAACGACCTCACCAATTTGAATACGTCTGCGATTACCGACATGTCCGATATGTTCAACGGATGCTCATCGCTTGCCTCCATCTACTGCAACAACGATTGGAGCAGTCTGACGATTCCTTCCGACAATATGTTCTTAGGATGTACCCAACTCGATGGCTACAATGCAAGCAATGTGACAATAGCCTTCGCCAAGCCAACAGAAGGAGGATACTTTACAACCCATAATTTAGCTTACGCAGTACTCTCCGACGGAACCCTCACATTCTACTACGATGCTTATAAGGAAACTCGTCAAGGCACAGTTTATGACATCCCATGGGTAGGCGATTTACCAGGTTGGCTATACCCAGAAGAAGTAATAGTAGATCCGTTTAGTGCCCCTGCTCGAAAAGCCAAGACTAGAAACCCCAACATTTCTTACGCAGTATTTGATGCATCATTCGGCAACTACCATGGACTTACTTCCACCAAGGGAATGTTTGCAGGTCTTGAGTATTTGACTGCCATCTCCGGTATTGAGTATCTGAACACCGAGAATGTAACCGATATGTCAAGCATGTTCCAAAAGTGCTATCAGCTGGAAAGTCTCGATTTCTCGAACTTCAATACCGAGAATGTTACCGACATGTCATATATGTTCAATGGTTACACAGGTTCGGGAAGTCTCGACCTCACGAACTTCAATACCGATAAAGTTACCGACATGTCGTATATGTTCTACGAAACCAGTCTCTCCCGTCTCGACCTCTCGAGTTTCGATACAGGCAATGTCACCAATATGTCGGGAATGTTCCATAGTGGCCACAATATAAAAAATCTCGATCTCTCGAACTTCAATACCGAGAATGTTACCGATATGTCGTTTATGTTCACTGGTTGCTCCGAACTGACAAGTCTCGATCTCTCGAACTTCAATACCGAGAATGTTACCAATATGTCGTATATGTTCTCTAGCTGCTCTAAACTGACAAGTCTCGATCTCTCGAACTTCAATACCGAGAATGTAACCGACATGTCGTTTATGTTCCATATCTGCCAAAGCCTGATAAATCTCGATCTCACCAGCTTTACAGTTTCGTCCGATAATAATCTGACGTTACAGTTTATGTTCGGTTATTGCTACAATTTGGAGACAATCTTCTGCAACAGCGACTTCAACAATGGCCATGTAGTTCCTAATTATAGCATTTCTTTGTTCATAGGTTGTACGAACCTCAAGGGTGCAGTCGATTTTAATTCTTCTAACACCAATTACGATTTTGCCAACCCAACAACAGGCTACTTCACCTACGGTCTCAGAGACAATGCCGACAACAGCAGTCTCATTGACGACACTGAATCTATGCCACGTGTAGGCCTTGTCGGACGCACACTCTACAAAGATGGCGATTGGAACACCTTGTGTCTGCCATTCAGCGTCGGTGATGAATACAACGGTTTAACTGGCACCCCGCTCGAAGGAGCCACAGTCATGACGCTTGATAATAGTGCAGATAGCCAAACAGGATTCGATCCATCATCAGGCACCCTCACGCTCAATTTCGTAGAGGTGAAATCCATCGAGGCAGGCAAGCCCTACATCATCAAGTGGAATAGCGGTGAAGAGAATATCGTGAATCCAACCTTCACCAACGTCACCCTAAGTAGCACTCCGAGTCCCGTAGTCGCCCCAAGCGTCAGCTTCATAGGCACCTACAATCCCCAACCGTTCACCAGTGCCAACAGCGACATCCTCTATCTCGGAGCAGGCAACACCCTCTACTACCCCAGCAGCGACATGACCATCAATGCCTTCCGCGCCTACTTCGAGCTGAATCTCACTTCCAGTCAGCAAGTCAAATCCTTCGTCCTCAACTTCGGAGATGAAGAGGCAGCCTCCATCAAGACTATCTCCGAGTCCTCCGATCATTCCAAGTCCTCCGACCCCTACTTCTCCCTCGATGGCCGCCGTCTCCTCTCCCAGCCTATCACACCAGGCCTCTACATCCACAACGGCCGCAAGGTCATGATCAAGTAATCTCTCTCTAAACACTCAACTCTAAACACTAAACTCAATAATCCCGGCACCCACCAGTGTCGGGATTATTCATATATAAAAATATTGAGAAAAAACTTTGCAAGGTGTAGGTGCTAAAGCACCATATGCTGCAAAGACCTGTATGCACCTGTAAATGCAAGCCTTCCCATCTACATACAAGTCTTTTCAGCGCACGTCCTTGCTGCAGTGCTACACCTTCCAAACAGAAAAAGACTTCAATTCTTGAAGTAAAAAAAGGCTACGCCAGAAAAACCGTCCGGACCTCACATTCATATTGTCTGTATTGCTAACGCAAGAAATCTTTGAGGAAATCTTATGAGGAAATAAAGCCGGGATGTATCTTTAACGTTAATGACCGTATAATGGACCGTTAATTATTCGTTAATGAAATGATGAGAACCCTATTCTACAGATAATTGATAAAAAAATGAAAAAAACCTGCTTGTCATATCCTTGGAGGCAGAAAAAGACTCGAATGTTTACTTAAAAACTTGATGACTAAAAATTCTCACGGTAATATTGGGCATTCTCCACCTAGCAAACTGTCTAAAAACTTGCCAAATGAAGCGCAACGGCCAGAATAACGAAGTTTCTCATAATCATCTTTCGTCAAGGTTGATAAAAACGAGAGACAATCATTATCATGTTTATGGTAATCACTTCCACAAGCTTTAATTATTTTCTGAACCAAAGGATAAGGATGATATATGTCTTCTGGGTCAAAATCCTTTTTAAGACCAAATATATCATAAAGTTCTAAAAGATTTTGACCCTTACTCATAACGTAATTCTCGATCAGAGCAAGCATCCATGCCTCATATTCCATAATGGCAAAATGCAGACGGCAATCACCCTCATGTGCTTTCAAAACACCGCTCTGATGCTCATACAGTCGCTCAATCTTAGACCTGTCCACAACAGGATGGCCTGCAGAAAGGACCTCATAAGATTTACCAAAAACATCCTTTAACCCAATGATAACATTGAATCCTTGACGCTGAAGTCCAGGAATGTCTTTGTTCAGCTTAGATATCACATAATTATCATTGTTGACGTTTATAATCTGATAATAAACAGAAGAACTCTCATCACCTTGTATTGGATTATTCATCTTAGATAAATCATCAGCTTTCAGATTATAACATCGAAATCCACAGCGCGATGGATCATAGTCAGAATACTTTTGTAAAACGTCTGCTACAAAAAGCAACTCCGACCTACCTTCCACATACACAGCATACTTCATTTCTGTAAAGAAGCAAAAAAGTTATCAATAAAATCCGACGAGAATAAATCAAAATTGCTCAAACCGGTTAAACGAAATTGATTAAATAGTTCAGGAATATTTGTTTGGTTCAATACTGACAACTTACTATAATTACGTCTCAATAGCTGCCACTTAGATATGTCAATCACATCCATAAGGCAGGAATCATTCGAACTAGCAATCATCTGAATACCATTTTCGTCGCAAGTATCAAATACTTTTTGACCAAGATGAATAGCTCTTTTATAATCTAATCCTTCTCCTAAATCATCAATTAGCAGCAAACTAATATTTCCATGCTTACAAAATTCAAGAATACAAAGCAGATATAATACCCTAAGCATTCCGCTTGACAACTGGAAATCGACAAGTCTGCCAACCACATAACGTTCTTTAACGGCCACAAGCTTTAATTCACTATTCACCTCTACAGGTTTCATATCTGTAATATCGTATCCTAAAAGCTTAGCATCGGACATCACATGTTTTATTTCTTCTGCACTTAACCTATTAACCAGTTCGCTGAATGGCAATGGATTGATGAAACCCGCGGTTTTATTTAATATCGTATACGGATTAATATCAGAACAAGAGACAACTACAACGCCTTCCGCCCAATTCATCAACTTTTCGATTTCAGGATAATCTTTGCTGTCACGACGAACCTGAATAATTAGTTTTTCTTTAGGAGGATATATTATTACATCTCTGAGAACAGCCTTAGCTGAATCTCTCTTCAAAAGTGCCTTGCCACAAACTAAAAGATTTTCGGTTTTTACTTTTCCATCAATAATCTCAAAACTATACGTCATAAACCAATCTCTATCATTAGGATCAGCAAAAGACAGTTTTGTTTTAAATGAGTAGCCCCCAAAATTTGCTGGTTGAAAGGACAAGAACGAGGTTACATTCTGTAATGCTTTGATGGTTCGAGTTTTACCACATGCATTCTTACCAACCAATAAATTGGTTAGATTCAACGCATTCATCTCAACAAGTTCCCAACCTGTAGTCTTATAACTAAATGATGAAAGTATCATATAAGTTAATACTATTGTTAATGATCAATTAATGAAATCAAAGTTTTACAATATAATCGCTCATTAAATCTTAATAATAATGAAAATCAACAAAGCATTGATTAATCATATAGCAAAACATAGATTTAATTCGGAATACCGGGCAAATATAAGAAATAAAAATAAGAAAAAAAAATTATTGAACAAAAAAAGATGAATTCTGATAATTTTTTAATATTTTTGTATCAAAACCCTATAAATAAAACATTATTTAACCCCAATTACCAATATTTTCTGCAATCAGTTACCGAGAAATGTTTCCGAGCTTCTCCATAAATTATGAACCCTTAAACCTGAAACATTAACCCTTAACCATTCACCCTTAACCCTGAACCATAAGTATCCAGATGACAGCTTTTCTGGCGAAGCCTTTTTTCATCATCTTTTTTCCTCCTCCATTTCCTCATCAGATTTCCTCCAAGATTTCTATCCGAAGGATATAACTTTCAGCAGAATTTTATCCTTATACAGTTAGGAATAGCATTATTTTTAATTATTTTAAAAGATATTTTCGATTCATGAAGATGTAGCCCCTTTAGGGGTGATGATACTATCAAGCTAATCATCAAGACAGCCATCAGGCTGGCTCATCTTCATGAATCCATTTTTCATCTTTTTTTAAGATTAACGGGATCTGGACAGCTTTTCTGGCGTAAGCCTTTTTTCAGCTCCACAAGTAGTGGAGCATTTTTATCTTTTGAAGAAGGCTGCACATTCAAGCGAATGTGCGCTGATGAATGGTGACATGCGGATGGGAATGCTCGCATTCACAGACGCATGACGCCAATCAGCAGCTCAGGGCATAAGCCCAGCCTTCTTCAAAAGCTTTTTTTTCTTAATCTTATTATCGTGGCCTGGATAGCTTTTCTGGCGTAAGCCTTTTTTCAGCTCCACAAGTAGTGGAGCCATTTTCTCTTTTGAAAGGTGTAGCACGGCAAGGCCGTGCGCTGAAAAGATATGAATGCAGCTGGGAAGGCTTGCATTCACAGAAGCATTCATGTCATTTCAGCACTAGTGCTCCGCACCTACACCTTTCAAAAGTTTTTTTTCATCATAATATTATTCATGATAAAAAATTACCAATAAAACTTGCATAATTCATCAAAACACCTTATCTTTGCACCGGAATCATCAGCAACACCCAATAATAACCCTTAAAACTAAACTATTATGGAAATTATCAGAGCGATCCAACTAACGAACAAAGGAGCCCTCGTCGCCCGTCTCAAGGTACGGAACACCTCCGGAGCAGTCGTCACAACTCAAGATATCCTTGCGGGCAAAACTGCGACCATCGACCTCAACCAGTACCTCAATAAGTTCAACGACGGCGACACCATAATGGTGGGTGTCGAAGTAGTGGGAGGCAGGAACAAGAAATCATCCCGAGAGTTCATCTACCGTGCCGGAGCCCTGGAAAAAGCCGTGTTTGAGATCAGCGGCACAACGTTGAGCAATAAATTGACATTCGTTGAGACCAAAAACGCCTATGAATATCATATTTTCTATGAAGAAGAAAATATCCATGAGATCAACGGCATCAACTACAAATTGATACCCGAAGAATCAATAGCAATAGTCGTACCGAAAAGTGGTGAATACAAGGGCGTAGTCAGAATTCCCAGCACCATCACATACCAAAAGAAGAAATACGTCGTGACAGAAATTGGTAAATTTGCATTCCTCTATAACGAAGAATTGACCTCTTTGACTATACCAGCCAGCATCTGCTTTATCGACGATTTTATTATCAAAGATGACTATTCGTTAAAAACTATACGTGTTGAATCCGATACACCAGCCTATGTCGAAAATCATGGCTTCCGGGAGTTCCCCGGTATCGACAGTTGCACTCTCTCAGTCCCATTAGGCAGCGTAGAGATTTACAAGAACTCTTTTGGCTGGGAACTGTTCAAGAACATCAAGTCATATTGGAACCGCCCGTTAATAGACAGGATAGAAAAAGTGATCGGAAAAATTAGAGCGAAGGACATAATCCGCAAAAAAATCGAACGACCACAAAAGTAATCACCCAATAAACTATTTCTAAAAAAAAACTTCGAAAGGTGTAGGGCTCCTATCTTAGGAGCTAGAAAAAAGGGCAAAGCCCAGAAAAAGGACCCCCTCTATCCTCCGCTTCTCCTAGACGTGACCGAAGGGCTTCTCTCGGACGTGACCGTAGGGCTTTCTCCTGGACGTGACCGTAGGGAACAACAATCAACAGCGGGGGCAGAATACCTGCTTAGGGGGAAGACACAATCCGGTTCCCGTTTCTCGACCAAATCTCGACCCACAAAATTTTTTCTGGCGAAGCCTTTTTTCTGCTCCACAAGTGTGGAGCATTTTTATCTATGATAGGTGTGAGCACATCACAGATGTGCGCTTAGTGTTGTAGGAATGCAGGTAGGAGAGCTCGCTCTCATACATGCAATACTGCAAGACTTAGCATCAGGGACGCAGTCCCCACACCTCTCATAGTTTTTTTTTTCATTTTCAGATCAAGCAAACAGGACCTGGATAGTTTTTCTGGCGAAGCCTTTTTTCAGTCTTCAAAGATTGAAGACCTTTTTCTCTTTTGAAGAGGATGGCCTATTCATCGAATAGGCGCTGATAGGCGGTGACATGCAGATGGGAATGCTCGCATTCGCAGATGTATGCCACCACCTAGCAGCTTCGGGGCTTCTGCCCCATCCTCTTCAAAAGTTTTTTTTGATTTTCAGATTAAGCAAACGGGTCTGGATAGTTATTCTGCGCAGCCTTTTTTCAGCTCCACAAGTAGTGGAGCCTTTTTCTCTTCATTAGTGTTGGCACATCAGAGATGTGCGCATAGTTTTAGTGCCAGTCAGCTAGGAGAACTCGTTCTCATAGAGGACTGGCACTAAGGCTATGCATCAGGACGCAGTCCCAACACCAATGAAGTTTTTTTTTGATTATAAAATGTATCCGGATAGTTGAATGTAAAATATAAATCCAAAATAATAAAAAAATAGACTTAAATTAAAGAAAATATCAATCTTTTTAATTTTTTTGAATAAAAAAGATATTTTTTCCAAAAAAATT
>JAEEGK010032144.1_pt1 | contig 10286 bp, 5 predicted proteins | sample 8958771 | NCBI WGS metagenome assembly JAEEGK01 (sample SAMN16246547, study PRJNA631951) | gut metagenome | biome: gut microbiome; feature: rumen; material: SC-attached | host: Bos | place: Iran: Karaj | collected 2018-10 | reverse complement strand
ACTTCTTCATTTTTTTTTTCAATTTCTTCATTATTTTCTTCTTTTATTTCTTCTTTTTTTTTTTCAATTTCTTTATTAATATCTTCATTTATTTCTTCTTGTTTTATTTCAATTTCTTCATTATTTTCTTTATTTATTTCTTCATTTATTTCTTCTTGTTTATTTTCAATTTCTTCATTTTTTTCTTCTTTTACTTCTTCTTTTTTATTTTCAATTTCTTCATTTTTTTCTTCATTTATTTCTTCTTGTTTTATTTCAATTTCTTCATTATTTTCTTCATTTATTTCTTCTTGTTTATTTTCATCTTTATTTTTTTCTTCATTTATTTCTTGATTTATTGATTTATGTATATTTTCTTCGTTAATTTCTTCTTGTTTATTTTCTTTATTTTTTCCTTCATTTATTTCTTCTTCTTTATTCTCAATTTCTTCATTATTTTCTTTATTTGCTTCTTCATTCATTATTTTTTGTTTTATTTCACTTTGAATATTATTGACTTGATTCATTTCTTCTTGTTTATTTTCATTTTCATTAATTTTATAATTATCTTTTTTGATTTCTTCGTTAATTACTTCATTGTTTTCTTCAAAGTTTTCATTATCATTTTGAAAATTTTCTTTATCTTGTTTATTTTCAATATTTTCAAAATTATAATCATTAATTATTTTATCTTCTTTTTCATTAATTTCTTTATTATTTTCAACAAATTCTTCTTCATATTCTTTTTCAATTATTTCATCATTATTAATTTTATTAATATCATCTGTTATTATATTATCATCTTTTTTAAATTCTTCATTAATTTCATTTTGTTTTTCATTACTATTTTCATTACTATTCTCATTATTATCTTCTTTAATTTGATTGATACTTGCTTTACTATTTTCAAAATCAACATTATTATTTTCTTCATTATTTTTACTTTCATTTTTATTATCTATATCAAAACTTATATTATTTTTTTTATCAATTTCCATTTTATCATCATTATTACTTTCATTATCTTCACTATTAATTTCATCTATTTCTTTTATTTCATAATCATGACTAATTTTTGATTTTTCACTATTAACATAGTTTTTTCCTTTTATTTCATCAGTAGAATTAATATTTGTTAATTCATTTTTTTCATTTTCATCTTTTTCTTTATTATTATTATTTTCAAAAATTTTATTTTTATCATAAACTTGAATATCAAATTTTCTTTCATTTATATTATTATTCATACCTTTATATTTATAATTTGAATAATCATTATCATTAATTACTTCTCTTTTAATTATTGTATGATGATTATTTTCTTTTTTGAATCTATTTTTTTTATGAGAAATAACAGTAAATCCTTCAGTGGTTTCTTCTTTATTATTATTATATCTATCAAACATTCTTTTTTCTTTTTTCTCCTTCCTTCCAGATTTTTCTTTATTATTATTATTATTTTTTTCTTCATTTTCACTAGATGATGTATTATCTTCATTATCTACTTCTTTAATTATACTAAACCCTTTTTTTTTTAAATTATTTTCTCTCATTTTTCTATTATATTCTTTTATTATTTTCTTCTTTTCCATTTTTTCTTGTAAAATCCTTTGTTCTCTCTTTTCTTTTTCTTTAGGTGTTAAATTATGATAATTAAAATTATTATTATTATAACTATAATTTAGATTATCATTACTATTATAACTAAATTGATATCTATTATTATTAAAATCTTTTCTATTATCTTTAATTGGTTCAAATCTATTATTATTATAAATATATTGATTATCTTTTCTAACTTCCATATATGGATTTTTTTTCCTATTTTTTTCTTCCTTCTTTCTATTAAATTCTTTAATTTTTTCTTTAACCATTCTTTCTCTAATTTTTCTTTTATCTTCTTCAGAAATGTTTAAAATTCTTTGTTGATTTTTTTGAGGTATAAAATAATCATTATTAATTCTACTTGGACTTCCTGAAAAAGCAGAGAGAGCTTTTTCACTTAAATGATTAGTTCTATATCCAGAATCAGAAGAAGAATCTAAATCACTTGAAGAAGGTAATAAAGAGAAACTTTTAGATATTTCATTTCTAGAATTAATATTCTCTACTGAATATGAATTTCGAGAATTTGATGATATAAAATTGTTTGATGGATTCAAATATTTTACCATTTCTTTTATTGATTTTTTTTCTGAAGGATTTAATGTGATTGTTGTTACTTTTAAATCTTTTTCTCTTGGTAATTTATTTAAAATTATTTTTTCATTTTGGAAGGAATGTTGTTTTGGAAGTGAAGACATTTAAATATTTAAATTATTCTTTTTTTTAACAAATTTATTTTCGGAAAATTAAATTTTTGGTTTAATATATTATTAAAAAAATTTTATTTATTTTAATTTTGTGATGTAAAATAATGATTTTTTTATTTTTTTTTCATTTGTTTGTTTATTAGATAAATAAATCAAAATATTCACTTTTTTCTTTTTCTAAAATATTAGGTATATGGGATAATGAATCTAATATTATTAATTTTTTTAATTCATCATTTATTCCAACATATAAAAGTACTTTTCTCATAAAGGAAATTCTATTTATTATATAATCATTTGATTTATTTTCCTTTATATAATTTGGAAAACTTATTTCTAAATTTTTGATTTTAATATCCTCTAAATATTTATTATATAAACAATTAAATAAAGATTTAAAAAAATTTATTTTAGTTTTATTTTTTCTAAAAATTTGAGTATAAGTAAAATTATATCTTGAATCTTCACTTTTTTCAAATAGTTTATCAATAAAATATAGAATAACTTCACTACAACAATTATCAAAATTTAACATTGAATTTAAATTTTCTCTTTTAATTAATGTTGAATTAATATAATAATTAGATATATAGTCTGACAAAATTTCTTTAAAATATTTTACTTGTTCTTCTGGATTTAATAAATTTAAATTATTCATAATTGCATCAATCATAGTTAATTTTAAATTTTTATTAATAAATTCGAAATCACTTAAATTACTAATAAACATTTTTTTAACAACTTCAACATTTTTACCAATTAAACATAAAAAATATAAATATACAGATTCATATTCATCATTAAATTGATTATAATAAACTTCTTTATTTTGTTCATTAATATAAAATTTATTAACTAAACTTTGAATAAAATTAGGATCATTATCAATAAGATTTGAAAAGATATCATTAATCTTTTTAATCTCATTTTCTTCTTTTTGTCTATTTTCTTCATTTAAAATATTTTCATAACCTTCAAATTTACATTTAGATGAAATAATTTTAAGATAAATACCTTTAGTATATTTTAACAATAAATAACTTTTAATAGGTTTTAAATTTTGTAAAATATTAATTAAATTATCCCAATCTTGTAACATAAATTTCATAGACAAAATACCAAAAATATCAAATTCACTAATTTTAAATTTAACTTTTTCATTTTGTTTAACATATAAAGAAATAATATTATTCTCAATAATTTGACAATAATTAACTCTATAAAAACCCTTCAAATCACTATTAATAATAATATAATCATTCCCATTTTCAATATCTTCAAATTTCAAATTTAAATCACTTAATTTAATATAAAATTCTTTACTTTCCATTAACATAATTTTCTCAAAATTCCTACATTTAATAAACAAAGGAATTTTCCATAATGAATTACTTTTATTATGAGCAGTTTGTTTAATAATTATATTTTCTTTATTAAACTCAACAGATAAAATTGGATGAGATGAAAAATTAACCCATTCATTCATTAAAGTCAAAATATCTTTTTGAGTAACATCATTAAAGCATTTCCATAAAATTTCAGTAGTAGTATTTTTAAATTTATTTTGTAACATATATTTCCTAATACTTTCTTTAAATAAATCTTCTCCTAAATAATAATAAAGCATTCTAATAACAGAAGCACCTTTCGCATAAGAAATAACATCAAAAATATCTTCAATTTCTCTTGCAGAGGGAACATGAACTTTAATAGGATGAGTACTTATTCTTTCATCAGCAGTTATTGCACTTTCATATATTAATTCTATAAAATTATCCCAATATTTCATTTTTTCATCTTCAAAAGAATTTAAACATAAATACTCAAAAATTCTTGCAAAACCTTCATTTAACCATATATCATCCCACCATTCCATTGTTACTAAATTACCAAACCACATATGTGATAATTCATGACAACATGTTCTTGATATTAATTTTTTCTCAAATATACTTTGAAAATGACCATATAATAATGCATAATTTAAAAATACTATACAACCTAAATTTTCTACTGCACGAAATGCCATTTCTGGAATTGGAACTAAATCTATTTTATCATAGTAATATTGAATATTGAAAAAATTATGATAAAATTTAATACCATTTTGTATCATATTCATTCCCAATGCACCATCATGATGATTTTTTAATGGGGTAAAAACTCTTATTTTAATATTGTTTTCATTTACTGTTTCAATCATATCGTAATTTCCTATTACAAAAGTAAATAAATATATTGACATTAATGGTGAGTCTTTATATGAAAATAAGTATTTTGTATCATTTTCTATTAATTGAACATTATATAATGTACCATTTGTTACACATTTTAATTTTGGATAATTATCCATGTAAAATTTATCTAATATTAAATTAAAGGAAAATATTGATTTGTAACATGGTTCATCAAAACATGGGAATATTAATCTTATGTAATTTGGTTCTGATACTACTGATAATACTAAAGATGATAAAAATGGATTATTTATTAAATTTTCTTTTGGACAATTTTTTACTTTTTTATCCCATAATTCTTTTAATTTAGTTATTTTTAAACATTGAATTTCTGGGTCATTAAAATTTACTGATAAACCAGTTTGATTTAACATTTTAATTTCACTTTCAATTGTAAATTTTATTTTTAATATATCATCTATAATTACATTTTCTAAAGGAAAATATATACATTCTTCAATATCATCTTTTTGATTTGGTAAAGATTCTAAATAACTATTTGATAATGTTACCCAATCATCCATTATTTTATCAAATTTTAAAACTGTGATTAATTGTATTTTATATTCAGATGGTAATGCATTTATTATTAAATATTTTGGATTATTTTTTAAAGAAATTAATGATATTTCACCATTTATTATATATTTTAAATTTATAACATCGAAATAAAATGTTATATTATATTTTTCGGGATTAAAATCTTTAGGAATTCTAGCATTTATATTCTCAAATTCATCTACAAATTCTTCATCATCATCCATTATTTTATAATATATAATATTTTAATATATTTTGTTTAAATAAAAAATTAATTTATTATTTATTTTGTTTTTTCTTATAAATCGGTTTTAGTATTTTTTTCTTTATCCTTTGTTTCATCATTTTCATTTAATTCTCCTTTGAAAAATTGTTTAATAAAATTTTGAATATTTTCAGATTTAAATTCTTTCTTAAAAATATAATTCTTCTTTTTAGTATTATAATTCAAAATAATAATTGGTGTTTTTTTATCAATCAATTTAAAATCTTTTGTAATTGTTTCAGTAAAATGAGATTTATTATTATCACTCATATCAACTTTAATAAAGTATATTAAATCTAAATATTCATTTTTAATATCATTATCATTATATAATTCACGAACACTTTTATCAAAAATTTCAATTTCATTTTTACATTTTTCTTGATTTTCTTTACAATTTACAAATAAATAAACTGAAGATATTTGATATAAAGTTATTTTTAAATATTTATCTTTATCCATTATTTTGATATAATTTCTCCCTTCTTTAATAATAAAATTTTTTAAATTTTCTAAATTTAATTCTCCTTCAAATTTCTTTGTTGTATTTTCTATATTATTTAATAAAATAATATTTCCCTCTTCTCCATATAATTTAATTAATTCTTTTTCTTTGATTATATTTTTAATTAAAAATTCTTTATTAGAAGATTGTTTAAATATTTCAATATCAGATTCTTTATTACCTAAATATAAAAGAATAAACTCTGAATATTTTTTTGCATTTTCAATATCATTAATTGATTCAAAAGGATTTAAAATTAATTTATTTAAATCATTTAAATGATTTACAATTTCAAGTTCAGTTTTTTGATTTATTTCACATAAAAGAATACCTTTTTGAAAAATTAATAATGTTGGATAATGGGTAATTCTATATTTTTTTGTAAAATCAATAAATTCAGTATCATCTATTTTTGCAATAATATTATTTTTATTTTTTTCCTCATTATTATTATATAATTCTCCTATTTTAGAAAAAACTTTCTCAAACTCTATACAATGAATACATTTGACATAATAAAATTCAACTAATGCAATATTATAATTTTTTAATGTATTATCAAAATTATCTGGATTTAAAACATAAATATTTTTTTCTTTTATTAAATTTTTTTCACAAAATGAAATTGAAAGCAAAAATAAAAAACAAAAAATCAATTTTTTCATTTATAAATAAATATAATATAAAAATAAAAATTTAAAAAAAAAATAAATATTAGTTTCTAAATGTGAATAATATAAATATACAAACTTAAAATCTAAATATTTAAAATAAAATCTATCTACAAAAGTGAATAATAATATTTAATGTGAAGAATAATTATCTTTAATAATAAAAATTAATATATACACTCAATTCAAATCACCACTATAAATTTTAGGTGATAATAATTTATAATGAGAAATAAAATCTTCTAATGAAAGAAGCTTTTTTTTAAGAAATTCAATTTCTTTTCTTAAAGCTTCATTTTCTTTTAAAAGATTATTAAATTCTTCTTTTTTTTTCATTCTAAATTTTTTCGCACTAATTGCATTTCTTTTTCTTTGAATATTTTTTTCTTCTTCAGATTTTGCTAAAAATTTTTCTTTTCTTCTTCTATTTCTTTCTTTTTCTTTTGCACTATCATAAGGTCTTTTTGTTTTTTTTGATTTTTTTTCTTCGTATTTTTGTTTATTTATATCTTCAAATAATTCATTTTTTTCAAATAAAGCAATTGTTAAATCATCTTTTAAAATACTTCTATCACCAGTGCTTAAAAAATCACTTTCTTGAAATAATTCAATTGTTTTTTCTTCTTCAAATTTATATAAATTAGATTCCATTTATACAATTAAAATATATAATTAAAGATGTTTCATTATTTTATATTTAAATAATTTTATTATTCATTTTATTATTTTTAATTAAAAAAAAAATTATAATAACTAATTTTTAAAAAAGGAGGTCATTATGAAATTATTTTCTTTAATTTTAATTATGATAGTTTCTTTTATAAAAACAGATGATTCAAATTGTTCATCATATAAAGATTGTTTTACTTGTTCAATATGTAATGATATATTATTAACTGAATGTGATTGTATTTGGTCAAATAATTCATGTGAAAAATTACCATCAAAGTTAATATATAATAAAGAATGGTGGAATAAATTTATTTTATGTACTGATAATTCTTCAAAAGAATTGCAAAATTTATATTGTGGAGAAGCATATAAAGAAAAAGAAAAATCAAAAAATGTAATAATAAAATATCCAAATGTTAATTCATATTATGGAAAACAATTTTTATATTGCAATTATGAAATTGTTTTAGATAAAAAGAAAAAAGATTATGTAACTTTAAAAATAAAAATGGGAAAATTATTAGGACATAATGCGCCTTTAGTTGGAATTTCATATGAATATGAAACAGAATTTATATATAATCATATTTATGATATTGGAACAATTCAATTTGACAATCTTAAAATATATAATGCTCAAATTATTAAAATACATTTATTTTCTATGATTAATTATACTTCAAATCCAATTACCATTAAATTTGATTATTCAAAAGGAATTAAAAATGTTTTAAAATTTGTAATTGTTATTATAAGTTTATTTGTGTCGATTGTTATAATTGCATTAGGACTCTATTGTTTTTTTAAGAATAGAAAATTAAATAAAAATAAAGAATTAATCAAATATAAAAAAATCAATGCTCTAATTACAAATCAATTTAAAACATATAAATTTGAAGAAAACAATAATAATAATCTAAAATGCTCTCACTGCAGGGAAGAAATAAAAAATACTGAAGAAGTCTCAAAAACTAATTGTAATCATATTTTTCATTGTATATGTCTGAAAGATTATTTACAAAAAAATGATTTGCAATGTCCTCATTGTAAATACAATTTTGAACAATTTTTTAATCATTTTGGAAATAATACAATAAAAGAAGAAAATTTGCCATTTTCATATAATAACAACAACAACAACTATAATGATAATAATAATAATGATAATAATGATAATAATTATAATAATAATGATAATGATGATAATGATAATAATAATAATAATTATAATAATAATGATAATAATAATAATGATAATAATAATATTGATAATAATAATAATGATAATATTATTAATGATAATAATTATTATTATAAAAATTATAATGAAGTGGAAAATACAAATCGTAAAAATGAAAAAAAAAATGAAATAATCGAAAATGTTAAAGAAAAATCAGTTATAAATAATGGAATGAATAATTTAAATAATGATATGGATAATTTTAATCTATTTTCAATAAGTAAACCAAACATTAATAATAATTATCAAAATCAAAATGATGATATATACAATCATAATTCAGTCCATATATCTTTTAATAACGACACTTTTCCTATTCCACATTTAAATAATCAAAATAATAATAAAGATGATAAAAATAATTTTCCTGTATAAATTTTATTTTTATTTTTTAAATATATTAAATAATATTTTATGTTTAATTAGATTTAATTTAATTAAAAATACCTAAATTTAAAATTAAATTAATTTTTGAGGAATCAATTCTAGAAATTTCGCCATTAATTCCAATAATATTATAATTTTCATTATAAATATTCTTATTTGAATATTTAACAATATAATTGAAAATTTTATCAATATCAACAACATCATTAATATAAGGAATTGATATAATATTATTTAAATAATTATTATCATAATAATATGATTCAATTAAAATATTTTTAATTTCATTTTGTAAATTATTTAAATCAATAATACCATTATTTTGTTTATTCATCATCTGAAAATAATCTTCAATAGCATTTGATAAATCATTATCCCAGGTTAATGGTTGTTTATTTCCATTTAATTTCCTTTCATTATTTATTTTATTTTCTAAATCTCTTATAATTAAATCCAAATCAATTCCTAATATTTGTGATGAGGAATAATTAATAAAAGATAATTTTTTTTGTGATATCCAGCTATTATCCTTAATAGATTTATTTAAATCTTTATTATTTTTTATTAAACTATCATATTCGTTTTTTATATTTTTTATTATATTATTAAATAAATTTACTATTTTTTTATTTATTTCTTCAAAACTATTTTCTTTCATTTTTTCAAATTCATTTAATTTTTTATTCAATTTCTCATTATTTATATTTTCTTTTTTTATTGATTTATTATCTTTGATAATATTATTCATATTTGAAATATAATCTTTTTTGCCAATCTTTTTAATTAAAGTTTCTAAATTATTATCACTTAAATTTATCTTTTTAATAAGATCTTTATTTAATTCATTTAATTTTTGATTAATAAAATTTTTTGATAAATTATCTAAATTTGTTTTAATATTATTAGTTATAATATCAATTTGTGAAAAATATTCTTCACGTAAATTTTGAATTTCAGTATAACATTCAAGAAATTTATTATTAATATTTTCTTTTTCTTCTATAATTTTTTTTTTTAAAGATTTATTAGATAAATTAATAAATGATTTTACTACTTTATTCTTATTTAATTCCTTTTCATTATTTAAATATTTCGAATTGATATTAATTAGTTCTTTTAATTTAGGTAAAATTTGATTAAAAATTAAATCATCTAAATTTTCAATTTGATGAAATAAATGAGTATTTCCACATCCTGTATGATTACATATAAAAATTTCACAATCAGTACAATATGAATTTGCAATATTATCAGGATGTTTTGAACATTTAATTTTTTTTGGTGATGTTATGAACTTTGGGAGAACAGTTAAATAATTTTGACCTTTATTTAAATTCATTTATTTTAAAAAAATAATTAATGAATTATCTATTTTTTGTATTCATAATTTTTATAAATTTTATATTAAATATCTAATTAAAATCTTAAGAATAATTAATTAATAATATAATATATCAATTGAATGGGGATTGGGGATT
>JAEEGK010032142.1_pt1 | contig 10287 bp, 5 predicted proteins | sample 8958771 | NCBI WGS metagenome assembly JAEEGK01 (sample SAMN16246547, study PRJNA631951) | gut metagenome | biome: gut microbiome; feature: rumen; material: SC-attached | host: Bos | place: Iran: Karaj | collected 2018-10 | reverse complement strand
TGGATGGAATATTAATAATTATTTTTATAATATGTTCAATTATATTTGATAACTTTTATCTTTATAATTATAATATAATTTGTATCTTAATATTAATTATTTTATATATTTTTATTTTTTACAAAAATAAATATTATTTTACTGAAGAGTTGAATATTTATATAAGTCCTTTTAATTTTGTTTTAATAATAATTATATTATCTAGCATTTTTTTTATGTATATTTCTATTCAAATTCAATTGATTTGTATGGGATTGACAATAATGAATATAGAAATTTATAAAATTTTAAAAATGCTTTAAAGGAGATTATGAATATAATTTTCATAAAAGTAAATATGATAAAACGTATTGCATTTATATAAAAGATATTTCACATAAAGATTTTATTCCAAAAATTAAGTTAAAGATTCTATTATAAAAATTTTTAAAAAGAATAGCTTCAAGTTTATTATATCAAGAAATTAATATATATTAATATAAATTAGTATTAACTATTAATATTTATATATTATATTTATAAATAAAATATTGATTTCTTAAAACTAAATATTATTAGATAAATTAAAATTATAAATATATATGGTAGAAGAAAAATATAAAATTAGTTATGAAACATTATGGAAATTTATAATTCGTCCTCCTAGAGATGAATATGATGAAGATTTTTTGGGAGAAAAAGAATTTATTTATAGAAAAAAATTATATATCAGACATGATTATAAAATATTATCATCTCAAGGCTATTTTTTACGTTGTAGCTTCATAGAACCTAAAACTCGAACAATAGATGAAATGCCAGTTGTTATTTATTTACATGGAAATAGTTCAAGTAGATTAGAAGGATTAAGAATGGCAAAAGTATTACTTAAAAATGATATAAATTTATTTGTTTTTGATTTTGCAGGATGTGGATTATCAGAAGGAGAATATATAACTTTAGGATATCATGAAAGTCATGATTTAGCTATTATAGTAAATTTTGTATCTAGATTACCAGGAACAGGAAAAATAGGTTTATGGGGAAGGTCAATGGGAGCAGCCACAACAATGATTTATGCTCATAAAGATCCAAGAATATGTGCAATTGTTATGGACAGTCCATTTGCTGATTTTTCAAAATTAGCAAAAGAATTAGTTCAAAAACAAGTAAAAAATTTACCTGGATTTATAATTTCAAGTGCATTAAGTATAGTTGGCTCAACTATTAAAAAAAAAACTGGAATGGAAGTAAGTAAATTAAAGCCAATTCAATGTGCAGGAAAAACATCAATTCCAGCAATATTTATTCATGCTTTAAATGATGAATTAATTAATATTCAACATACTTTGGATTTAATTGAAAAATATGGAGGTCCAAAAAGTTTACTTAGTTGTGATGGAGGTCATAATTCTCCAAGACCAAAAGAGGTATTAAATAAAATAGGGGAATTTTTTAAAAATAATTTTTATGATAATGAAATATTTTATGATATTAATAATACTAAAAATAAAATTAATAGTGATGCAAAAAGTGAAAGTACTCAATATTCAGAATTTATTGATAATAATAAAATTGAAGAAAAAAATAAGCAAAATTTAAAAAAAGATTTTATTAAAAAAAATACAGAAAAGATAAGTAAAAATGTTAAAGATGAGAATGAAAAAAAGAAAAAAAAAGAAAATGTTGATGTTAATAAATCAAATGATAATTTTAATTTTGATAACATTTAAAATAACTGTAATTGAATTGAAAACATTTTTTAATATAAAAAAATTAAAATTAAATACTTATATCTTTTATTAAATCATAAAATTAAATAATTTCTTTTTTTAATTATTATAAATATTATAATTTTATGAATTATTATGATTAAATTATATTTAATTTTAAAATATAATAATTTTAAGATAAATTGAAAATATTTTTAATATAATAAATTAATAAAATATTATAATTATTATATAATGTCAGATTCAAACGAAAAAAATAATAATAATGAAAATAAAGAAGAAAAATCTTCAGAAAATGAACAACAAAAGATAATTTTAATGAAAAAAGGTGATTATAGTGTTCATATATATTTAGAAGAATTAAAAAATTTAATTCAAATATCAGAAAATGAACTTCCAAAACCAATTGTTAAAATTATATGTTTTAATCAAACAAAAAGAACTCAAAAACCTGAAGAAAAATGCGTAAATTATACAATAGATGAACATTTATATTTTGAACAAACAAATCTATCAGTCGAACAATTAGATTCTTCAAAAATAGTTATAGAAGTATATGATTCAGAAAATTCTAAAAAACGAAGTGATTTTTTTGGAATTTATGAATTTGATTTATATTACATTTATAATCAACCAAATCATGCATTAAAAAATTTTTGGCTCGCATTAGCCAATCCTGAAAATATAAATATGACACAAGTAAGAGGCTATTTAAAATTATCTTTAAGTGTATTACATGAAGATGACCCAAGAATTAATTTAGAAAGTAATCCTGAAGCAGGAGATTGTTTAGTTCCAAGTCAAATTAAATTAGAATATAAAATGCTTTATATTTATATAATGAAAGCTGAAGATTTACCTGATATGGATTCAATTTTTGGAAAAGAGAAAAAAATTAACAAAGAATGTGACGCTTATATTGAATTTCATTATCAGGGAATTATTAGTAAAACAAAGGTTGTAAAACAAGTTAAAGATTTAGTTGAATGGAATCAAGTTGTAAATATTCCAGTTAGTGTTCCTGTTGTAAGTCAAAAAATTATTATGTATATTAAAGATAAAGATTTAGATACAGATGATTTAGTTGGAACAATCGAAATTGATATAAATGATATAATTTCAGGAACAAATAAATATAAAGATTTTAAATATTTAGATATCTATGGTGCTCCTGAAAATAAAGATAGTAAAATGCATAATTTAATGAATACTAACTCAGAAATTGGTTCAAAATGGAGAGGAAGAATTTTATTAAAAATTGATACAAAAGATACTGATACACCTGTTCCAGCTAATCCAAAAGATATTGAAGATAAAAATTTAATAAATACTGCAAAAAATTTAGGTCGAACTAATTTATATAGTGTTTATATTAAATTATATGAAGCATTTTATTTACCCACTGAAAATGATAATTATTCAATAAAAGTTGCTTTACAAGATAGAACTGAAATTTTTTCTACCAAAAAGGCAGATCATAATTATATTAAATGGAATCAAGTTAAATCATTGCAATGCTTTACATTAAGTAATAGTATTGATGATTTACCTGATTTATTTATTTATTTAGTAAATAAAAATGGAGAATCTATTTGTTTTCAAAGAATTAAATCATCAAATTTTCATAAAAATGAAAGGATTATGATTATTAAATTATTTCCAGATCCAACATATAATAAAGTAAATAATATTTTTAATAGCGGGTTAATTAAAATAAAAATATGTATAGCAAATCAAAAAACTGATATAGCTTTTAATGGTTTTGATAAATTTAAAGCAGGAGATTCTGATGATGAAGGAGATAATGATAATAATAATGATAATAATAACTTAATAGATGATGATGATGATTTAGAAAAAAAATTTTTAAATAAAAATTTAGTTGGTTTAGGAACATTAAAATTAAAAGAAACTTATACATTAGTTTGTATAGTTTATATGAGTAGATATATAATAAGTGGAGATTCAACTGGAACAAATGATCCTTATGTAACTATTCAATGTAAAAATCAAACTCAAAAAACAAGTATAAAATCAGGAACTGTTAATGGAATTTGGAATGAAAAATTAATATTTGATAATGTTGAACTTAATTTAAAAAAAAAATCTACATGGCCAATTTTATTAGTTAAAGTGATAGACCATGACAATATTGTAAAAGATGATTTATTAGGATATAGCTATGTATGGCTTAGTGAATCACATTATTATATCAATTCAACAAAAAATGTAAAACCAAAATGGAATCAATTACATTTACCAAAATCAAATAATCCTCAAGGAGAAATTTTATTATCTTTTTATATATATGATAATGAACATAGAAAAATGCTTTATGAATTAAATCCAATTCCTGAAGTTGTTCCTTTTTCTTTTGAAATTAATATTTTAGGTCTAAGAAATTTAAAACCTTTATCAATGTTACCTATTAAAAAAGCTTTTATTAAATTTGATATGAATAGTCTTAATGTTACTGGTAATGAAAAAGATTCATTAAAAAATATTAAAACAGAACCTAAAGAACCTGGTTCAAATCCAAATATAAATACAGTAATTAAATTTGATATTAAATTACCAAAAGATGAAATATTTATGCCTGAATTACAATGTGAAGTTTATGATTATTTATTTAGTGGAATGGTTAATCCTTTAATTGGAGTTTTTTTATTAAATGTTAAAAATTTAGTTAAATTAACAAATAAACAAATCGATGAAGATATGAAAATTTCTAGAATTAAAGTAGGAGTCTATTTAACTTCTGGTTTATTGGAAAAAAATTTTGGTGCTTTAGGTAAATTAGATAAATTATTAGAAAAAAATAAAAATGAAAAAGATGAAGAAGAAAATAAAAAAGAAGAGCAAAAAGAAAATGAAGAAGAAATAAATACAAATAGAAAAATGAATTTAATAGAAGATAAAGAAGATAATAGTGATAAAATAAGCAATAATGAAACATTAGTTAATTTAAATAATAATGACTCAATAATAAAGTCTGAAGATGTAACTTTACAAATAAATAATTCTAATGATCAATTAAAAAAAGAATTAACAAAAGTAAATACAAAATCATATGATAAAAATTTTATAAAAGAAAATAAATCACGTTCTGAATATTTTGTATTATTGCCACAATATAAAACATTTACAATTCCAGGAATAAAAAATGATTCACCTTATTTCAAAGAATATCAAATTGAAGATATAAATAAATCTCCTGATTTAAATGATTATATGCCAATTGGATATATATCAAAACAAACATATGAAAATGAAAAAGGAGAATTTATTTCAAAAGATATGAGTAATCCAAAAAATATTTCTAAACATTATAGAAGAATATTTGGAGAAGAATTAGAAAAGGCAAGGGGATTAGGATTAAAATCACCTTTTCAACAAAGCAGTATTCTAAGAAGCAAAGATAAAGATAAAAAAGATGAAATGCAAATTTTTTCGGCTATTTCAAATATAGAAAATAAAATAATTAAAACTTATGATATTTTTGACGACAAATTAACTTATGAAGAAAGAGAAAAAATAGAAGAAGAAAATAGAAAGAAAAGAGGAAAAATTGTTAAAAATTTGGCAAAAAGAGAAAAAAATGAAAATATTTCAAATGAAACTAAATTAATTATTCCAAGAAATTTAAATAGAAGAGAATTTGGTTATTTAAAAGCAGTAATTAGAATTGCAGAAAAACAAAAGATGTTAGATTATCAAAAAGCAATTGATGAATATAAAGCAAAAGATATAAAAATAATGAAAGAACTAAGAAATTTAGATAAGTATGAAAAATTAACAAAAGCTATTCTTGTGAAAAAAGAAGTTATTATAAGAGCATATATATTAGAATTAAATGAATTAACTAAAAAAGATATTACATCTGAAAGTGATCCATATATTAAAATTTATTTAGGAGATAAATTAAAATTTGATGAACAAAAAAATCATTTTGAAGATACTAAAAATTGTAAATGGTATCAATATTATGATATATTAACTCAATTCCCAGGAAATACTTCATTAAAAATTGAAGTTTGGGATTATGATCCTATTTTTAGAGATGAATTAATAGGAAGTACAACGATTGATTTAGAAGATAGATATTATAACTCAAATTGGAGAGATATGAAATTTAAACCAATTGAAGTAAGAAAATTAATGCATCCAGATTATAGTATTAAACAAGGACTTATATATTTATGGGTTGAAATGTTTGAAAAGAGAGATAGATTAAATATGGAACCATGGCAAATTAAACCAGAACCTTTGAGTCAAATTGAAATGCGTTTAATTATATGGGAAACAGAAGATATAGAAATGATGGATGTTGAAGGAACAAGTGATGTTTATATAAATGCTTATGTCGATCCAAAGGAAAAACAAAGTACAGATGTACATTATCGTTGTCAAAATGGAGTTGCTAGTTTTAATTGGAGAATTGTGCTACCTATTAATTTACCTAGTAATAATCAAACATTAACTTTACATGCCTATGATAGAGATTTATTTAATGCAAATGATTTTATAACTGGAGCAAATTTAAATTTAAAAAATATATTAAAAATTCCAAAAGATTTAGATGTTCCTATTGTATTTAATAAACAATATGTAGATGGTGTTGATGATACTGAAAAACAATTATATAAAGACGTTGAATTTTTACCAGCTTCTGATGATCCAGATAAAATTAAATTTTGGATTCAATGTTATAAAAATAATCAAAAATCAGGAAGAATAATGTGTTCATTAGAATTTTTACCAAAATGGAAAGCTGAACAAATTAAAGTAGGAAAAGGAAGAGAAGAACCTAATATTTGTCCTTATTTACCACCTCCTGTTGGAAGATTTGAATTTAGTTTGAATCCATTTAAAACTTTTAATCAATGCGTTGGGCCAAGATTTAGAAAAAAATTTTATTGTGGATTATGTTGCTTATGTTTAATTATTTATTTAATATTTATGATTCCATATATGATATATCATTTTAGCGGACAAATAGCCAATCCATTTAATTATATTAATAATTAAATATTTTAATATTTTTATTTAATATTTTCAAAAATTTATTTAATAAATTTTTTTAATTTAATATAATATAAAAATGGGCAACACAATAAATGTAAAAATTAAATTATTATTTAATATATTTCAATTATAGTGTTGTAAAAGTAATCAAGGTTTAAATGATTTATTATATTCAAAAGATTTATCAAGAAATGAAATTAAAAAAATGCATAATTCAAATTATAACAATAATAATGAAATAAATTCTTTAGAATATAATAACGAATTTAATAATTATCTCTTCACAGATATATTAAAAATAATTAATACCCAACAATTACATGAAAAAAGAATAAATGATATAGAAAAATATATGCAACAAAAATTAAATTATCCAATACTAAATATAAATTTATTAAGTACATCATTAAATATTGAAAAATCAAATTATAAAATAATTCCATCAGGTTTGGTTAATTCGAATAGAATAAGTAAAGATGGAATAGTGTTTTTTGGTTTAGAAAATGTTAATTTTATAAATGATATAAGTTTCCCAATTACAGAAATAATAAATACTACATATATTACAAATGGTTCAAATAATTCAGATAATATTCCTCAATTTTATATATTTTTTAATATATTAGATGAATCATATTATATAAAAGATATTAAAAAAGGAATAATATTTGAAAAAATAAATGATTATTACGAAATAAATGATAATATTTTAATTCATATAGGTAATAGCTATTTAGTTGTTTGTTTTGATAATAAAAAATTAGTTTTAATTTTAAAAGTTTTTAATTTAATTTCTATAAGAGAAAAAAATAATAAAAATGAAAAAATTAAATCGAATGAATTTAAAATACATAATAATCAAAATACAGTAATTATTATTGGAAGAAATGCTATAAATAATAATAAAAATAATAATTATTGTTTAAATATTGATGATTTAATGTTAAGTAGAATACAATGTTGTATTATATATAATATTAAAACAAATAAATTATATATAAAAGATGGAGAATATGAAAATAATAATTCAAGTACAAATGGAACTTGGATATATATTTTAGGTCCAAAAAAAATTGAAAATAAATTTCAATTTAAAGCTAATCATTCTTTATTTGAAATAAATTTAAGCAGAAATGAATAACAAATGTCTTTAAATTTTAAAAATAAAAATCATTAAAATATAAATTTTTTTTTGATTTTATATATAATTAAATTAAAAATTATTAATTTTTATTAATTTAATATCATTAATAATAAAAATTTAAAAAATGGAATATAATAATTACTCTGATTATTCTGATGAATCAAGCACAAATAGTTCTAATAACGAAAAAAATATTTCAAATTCTTTACAAACTAATAAAAAAAAAAATAAAAATTTTATTTTAAAATTTTTTGATTATTATGACAAAAAATTATCTAATTATATATATGATTTAGAATTTCCTGAAAAATTTGAATTTTTAATATATATAAATGCCAGAGTTTATAATCCTGATTTAATTTTTTTGTATTTTTTAATTTTATTTTTATATAATATATATTATTATAATGATTATTATTTTATAATTAAGCCTTTAATTCATGTAATTAGTGTTTTAATAATTTGTTTGATATTTAAATATATAATTGGTAGACATAGACCAAAAATAAAAAAAATCTCAAAAAGAAAATATAATTGTAGAATGTATGAACATAATTATTCTATGCCTTCTGGAGATGCAGCACAATCTGGAAATTTTGCATTTTTATTGTTATATTATTTTAATAATTATTATGGATTTTTTTTAATTCCATTAGTTATGTTTGGTAGAGTATTTTATTTTTGTCATTATATTTTTGATACTATTATTGGAGCAATAATAGGATATTTTGTTAGTTTTTATGTTTCTATTCTTTTAAAAAATATTTCATTTAATAAATAATAAATATATTTTATTTTTATTAATTTTTATTGTAAATATAATTTTTAATTCTATTATTTAAATATATTAAAATTTGGATGGAAGGTGAACCATCGAGTTTTGAAGAAAATGCAAAAAAAATAATATCAAATTTTACAAAGGCAGAAAAGCATAATAAAGAAAATGATCCTAAATTTAAACATTGGGTAAAAACATTATGTGACCCTAATACAAAATTAATACAAAATTTATTAAATTATTTTTTAGATGATTTAACAGATCAAAAAGCCAGAGAAAATATATTAAAAATATTTAGAAAATTATATGTATTAGAAGAAGAAACAGTTGCACCTCAAATTTTAATGAATCAAGATTTTCCAAAAGCAATAGTCAAATATATCACAACTGCAAAAACAGAAAATATTTCTGATAATTCATTTTATATTTTAACTAAATTTTTTAATGAAAAAAATTTTAAATCATTGATAAATGAACAATTTATTATTGCGATGTATAATGGATTAAGTATTGTTCATGAAGAAGATATTTTAAATTCTATTGTTGAGGTTTTAATTGAAATTAATTCACAATATAAAAATATCGAAGAAAATATATTTTTAAAAATTCATAAAACTAATAATAATTCAAGAGTTTTAGATGAAATTTTATTAAGGGTTTTAAATAATGCTTATGATAAAGAAAAGGAAATGAAGATTTTAAATTGTATTAATAATTTAATGGATGCTGAAAATTGTTGCATTTTTTATGAAAGTGATTTAGAAATTTTTATTGATATTATAATTCCAAAATTACAAATAACAAATAATGAACAAAATAAAATTTGTTTATTAAATAGTATAGATAGAGCTACAAGATTTGATGAGTATTATAAAAAATTATATAAAGTTGAAGAAATAACTGAATTAATGGAAGATTATGAATCAAGGGATGAACAAACAGAAGAAGTAAGAAAAATTAGTAAAAAAATTGTTACAAATATTACAGATCATCAAAATAAAAATAAAAAATAAATTTATAAAAAATTTTTATTTTTTCTTAATTTATAAGATAATTTTATAATTTTTATTTATAAAAAATATTGAAAAATATTTTATATTAATTAATATTATTTAATTTATAATTTTAATTCCTAATTATTTAAATCTAATCATCCTCAATATTATGAATATAAAAATTTTTATAAATAAGTTTATATAAATCAAAAAATTTTATAAATTTTGTTTATTTTTAATATATTCTAAATGATACATTTAATAAATAATTGTTTATTATTAAAAAATTATTTGATTAATAAAAAATATGTAAAATAAGATAATTAAATATAATTAATTTTTATATTATTTACTTAATTATTTATAAAATTCTTTATCATAGTAAATTTGTATTTTTTTATTTAATTTGTTAAAATTTATAACCATTTATCAGTGTCCATCCTTGATATGTTTTATATAATAATTTTAATTTTTAAAAATTTATATATTTATTATTTTTTAATTTTATCTTTACTAAATTTTTATTAAATTAATAAATTAATTTATATTATTTTAAAATTTTTAATATGGTTAATTTATTTTTTAGTTGGGGATTGGGGATTGGGGATTGGGGATTGGGGATTGGGGATTGGG
>JAEEGK010032141.1_pt1 | contig 10287 bp, 9 predicted proteins | sample 8958771 | NCBI WGS metagenome assembly JAEEGK01 (sample SAMN16246547, study PRJNA631951) | gut metagenome | biome: gut microbiome; feature: rumen; material: SC-attached | host: Bos | place: Iran: Karaj | collected 2018-10 | reverse complement strand
AATTTTAAGTCGCTGACATCCGGCTGCCCCGTCATTATGGGCAGAAAAACTTACGAGTCGCTGCCAAACGGCGCGTTGCCAAAGCGCGTGAACATCGTCCTCAGCCGTGATGAAAATTACGTACTCGAAGACGCCATTACTTGCGAGAGCATTGAGGAGGTGTTGGGTCTGCGCGTTGTCAAAAATAGTCAGCGCGTCTTCGTGATTGGCGGCGAGAGTATTTATAAGGCGTTTTTTGAACACGCCGACAAACTTTATGTTACCTGCATCCGCCATCATTTTGAGGATGCCGACACCTTCTTCCCCGAAATCGACATTGACCATTGGCGTATCAATTCCGTTTCTGACGAGTTCAAGGCCGACGAGAAAAACGATTACCCCTACTTCTTCGCCGTCTATGAGCGCATTAGGGGCAGTGTGCATTATGTGGAGGACGAGTTTAATGAGATATAGTTAACGACTTGCCGCTGACGACTTCTATTTCTTGAACAAGTCGGAATGTGTGCCGGTCCTTTTCAGAGTGATGATTTTGATTTGTTTGTCTTTTGTGTAAATCAATAGCCAATCGGAATTGATATGACATTCCCAACAACCCTTGTAATCACCAACTAATTGGTGATTGCGGTTGTTTTGGGGTAATGGAATGTCGTCCAGCAACTTGTTGATTACTTCGTTGAGCGATGCTTCATCTAAGCCTCGTTTCCTTGCCAGTTTAAGGTCGTGGAGGTAGGCATTTGTCAAATCGAGAGAATATTTTGCCATAGCCTAAATGTTTTCAACAAGTTTCAAATAGTCTTCCATTGATCCCACTTTGATTACCCCTATCCCTTTTTCGGCGTCCTCGATTACTTTCATCGTTTCGTCGTTGAGATAGCAACCTGTTTCGGGGTCGTAGAGGCTTTTTTTCACCGGCTTGGTTTTCTTGTTGATTTTCCAACCCATCTTCTTCATCAAAGCCTTGAAGAAGGTGCGGTCTGCCTTCGGAATGTTCACAGACATTGTGTCGAATTGCATTGCTTGTATGGTACTTGTTGCGTTCATATCGTTACGAGTTTTGTTTGTGCAAAGTAAAGCATTTTTTTTCTTGAAAACAAATATTTTGGCATTAAAATAAAAATCCGTTCACACCGCGCCAATACTCCAAAACGTTGAAGCCTTGGTGCGATATGAACGGAAACCATTTACACCAATCGGTTGGTTCTTGTGTCGGGGAATATTACCGACGGGGTGAAGGTCTTGGCCTCCTCGAAGTCCATCGACGCATACGACATTATGATTACAATATCGCCCACGGCTACTTTGCGTGCCGCAGGGCCATTGAGGCATACGCAGCCCGAACCGCGCTCGCCCTTGATGACGTAAGTCTCAATGCGCTCGCCGTTGTTGACGTCCACCACCTGAACCTTCTCGTTTGGGATGATGTTGGCGGCTTCCATAAGGGCTTCGTCGATTGTGATAGAACCGATGTAGTCGAGGTTGGCCTCCGTTACCGTTACCCGGTGGATTTTTGATTTAAGTATCTCTATGTTCATCTCTTAAAGTAGGATGTTGTCTATAAGCCTTACCTTGCCGTCGTAAACCGTGATGCAGATGACGGCGTTTGCGGGCTTCTCGGCGTTTATAGGTTGCAATGTGTCGCGGTCGGCAATCTCTACGTATTCGAGGCAGAGATTGGCGTCCGTGGCGATTGACTTCTTGATGTAGTCGATGATTTGCGCCTGTGTGGAGCCGTTGTCGCTCATCTCCTTGGCTTTAAACAAAGTCTTGGAAATCAGCAATGCCGACGTCCTCTGTTCGGGCGTCAGGAGTTGGTTGCGGCTCGACAATGCAAGACCGTCTGCCTCACGCTTGATTGGGCAAGAGACAATCTGACCCTTGAAGTTGGGCATATACTTGCGCACCATTGCACGGATTACCGCAATCTGCTGAAAATCTTTCTGTCCGAAGTAGGCTTTGTCTGGCTCAACAATCGAGAGCAACTTGCTCACAATCTGGCACACGCCGTTGAAATGTCCCGGACGGTACTTGCCTTCCATCACCTCTGCCACTCCGCCGAGTTCAAACTGACGGGTGTCTTCGTTGGGGTACATCTCCGATTCTGACGGCGCAAAGAGGATGTCTGCCTCGTTGTATTCCAACAACTTGATGTCTGCCTGCAAATCTCGCGGGTATTTAGCCAAGTCGTCGGGGTTGTTGAACTGTGTCGGGTTCACAAAAACGCTCACAACCGTTACGTCGTTGTCCCTGTTGGAAGCCTCCACGAGAGAGGCGTGTCCGTCGTGCAGCGCACCCATCGTCGCCACAAATCCAATCTTCTTGCCCTGCTTGCGGAGGGTGGTGAGCCGCTTCCGCAGAGGCTTTATTTCGTAAAATATTTCCATAAGCAATGATTATTTAGTTGAAAATTGAAAGTTGAAAATTGAAAGCCGTTCGGCATCAATCTTCATTTTTCAATTCTCAATTCTCAATTCTCAATTCTCAATTTTCAATTCTCCATTTTCAATTTTTTTTGCCAATTCCACGCATTGCGCAATGTCTCTTGGAGCGGCACCACAGCCTTCCATCCGAGTTCCTCATTGGCGTAGGTGGTATCTGCCCAAACCTTCTCGATGTCGCCTTCGCGGCGGCCTACGATTTTGTAATTGAGTTTTACACCTGTCGCCTCCTCGAAAGTCTTGATGAGTTGCAACACCGAGAGACCGTTGCCAGTGCCGATGTTGAAAAATTCCAATCCTGCCTTCTGCTTGCCCTGCTCCATACGGTTGATTGCGGCGATGTGGGCGTTTGCGAGGTCGATGATGTCGATGTAGTCGCGGATTGCGGTGCCGTCGGGTGTGTTGTAGTCGTCGCCAAACACGCTAAGACATTCCCTGATGCCGGCTGCGGTCTGCGTGATGTATGGAATCAGGTTTGCAGGTACGCCGAGCGGCAATTCGCCGATGAGCGACGACGGATGCGCGCCAATCGGGTTGAAATACCTCAGCGCGATGCAGTGTATCTCGGGTGTCACCTTCACAAAATCGCGGATTATCTCTTCGTTGATTTGCTTGGTGTTGCCGTAGGGCGAGAGGGCTGGCTGTATCGGCGACTGCTCCGTCACCGGCAACTTCTCCGGCTGTCCATACACCGTACACGACGACGAGAACACCAAATTCTTGATTCCAAACTCCTTCATAGCCTCCAAGACGTTGATGACGCCATTGAGGTTGTTCCTATAATATTTGAGCGGCTGTTGCACCGACTCGCCCACCGCCTTGCTTGCGGCGAAGTGTATCACGGACTCGATGCCGTCGTGCTGCCTCAGAAAATCAAACAACTGTCCCTTGTCGGCGACATCCACCTTGCCAAAATGCGGCTTTACGCCCGTTATCTTGGCGATATTGTCGATGACGTCGGCTGAGGAGTTGCTCAGGTCGTCAACGATATAGACCTCGTAGCCCTTCTGCTGCAATTCTACGGTGGTGTGGCTGCCAATGAAGCCTGTGCCGCCTGTTACCAATATTTTTTTCATATAGTTAGAATATTTGTATGTTTGCTTGCAATTAACGCCCCAAAGATACGAAAAACATTCCAAATCTTGGCTCATTACAACAAAAAAAACTCCTTTTTGCCGCAAATATCAACAAATATTGACATCTTGCCAAAATATATGGCAAAACTTTTGTTGACTGTAAATATATTTTGTATATTTGCGGCATCAACGAAATGACCAAAACCGATAAAAACATTATACAATGATAAGTATATCATCAATATTCAAAGATGTGTTGCTCAAAGAGGACAACATCACCGTGCCGGGGCTTGGCACGTTTGAAGCCACATATCAGCCGGCGCAGTTGGACGAGAAGACGGGTGTCATCTATCCGCCTACAAAACTCGTAAAACTTAATCCCGACAAGACCGACGACGCCAACGACACTTTATTAAAATACGTCGTGGAGGCTTACAAGGTGTCCAACGTGGACGCCAAGGACGCCATTGACCGTTTTGTGAAGGACGTCAAGGAAAAGGTGGAGAGCAAGTCTATCGTAACTCTCGAAGACGTTGGCACTCTGCAACTTGGCGAGGGCGGTGCGATTGTATTGAAGGCTATACCCTCAAAACTTTCCATCGACAATTATGGTATGGACACCGTGGAAGTGGAGCCTGTACCCGCCAACGAAAGGGTTGCAGCACCCGTGGTAGCCAATACGAGCCGTGGCAAGGTTGTGAAGGGCGATGCTCCCCGCGCCGCCGCCGCAACTACCAAGGTATCCACCACAAAAGTTACCACCACCAAGACCACAACAGTTAAATCCGAAAAGGAGAAGAAGGAAAACAAAAAGTTCCCGTGGTGGCTTGTATTCTTGCTCGCGTTTGTGGCTATATTGACGGTACTCTTCTTTATATATAAGGATACGGTGATGGGATGGTTTGGCAAGGACAAGCCCGTCGCAACGGAACAGACCACGCCCGCCAACGACCCGACTAAGGCCGGCAATTCCAACGCCAACGACGGCAATACCACCACGCTCGACACACCAGCCGACAAGGATCGTCCTTCCATAGATTCCGACCTCGAAATCTTGGCTCAGGCTGGATTCAGCAATGTTTCGCCCCAAAACCTCGGCTCCAAGTACAAGAAATATTACTTGATTGGTGGTTCGTACCGCGACCCGCAGCGTGCCAACGAGCGCAAACGCGCCATCGGCGGCAAGGAGATACTCAATGTGGAAGGCTCAGACCTCTTCCGCGTAGTATTGGCGGGCAGCGACAGCGCAAAGGAGATTGTCGATGAATACAACAAGGCTCTCAAACGCGGCGTAAAACCTGCGGATATTTGGCTGTTGAAAAATTCTAAGTAAGCGCAATTGCCAGATAGATAACTAATTACACGGTGCGGTGCAAATAAATTTTGTGCCGCACCGTGTTTTTTGTTTATAATTCCACAAATATTTCTTAATTTTGCGTGGCGTTTTATGCTATGTTGATGCGAGACGCCTTTTTAAGTATAGTATTAGTCAGCAACAATGTCGAAAGTAACCATAATAGGCGGTGGCGTGTCCGGACTTGCAGCGGGCATTTATGCGCAGATGAGCGGATTGGAGAGCGAGATTTTCGAAGGACATACCGTAATCGGCGGGCAGTGTACGTCGTGGAAGCGCAAGGGTTTCCACATCGACAACTGTGTCCACTGGATGACAGGCACGTCGCCAAACAAGGAGATTCATCAGGTATGGAAGGACGTGGGCGTCATTGGCGAGGGTTGCAAGATGATTGAGCACGAGTATTTTATGCAGGTGGATTTTGATGGCATCAAGGGGCACGCCTGGCGCGACCTCAATAAGATGGAATCGGAGTTGCTCTCCATCGCTCCCGACGACAAGGAGTTGATACATAGCCTAATCAAAGCCATCCGTAACTTCCAATGCATCGAACTTCCCGCATTGAAGCCCAAGGAACAGATGGGTTTCTTCGACAATATGAAACTCCTCTGGAAGATGCGCAAGGCTATTCCCGTGGCTGTCAAGTACGGCAAGATGACCATCGGCGACTTGGCTCAACAATTCAAAAGCCCGGTCATTAGGCAGATGATTCATAATTACGTGCCTGAAACTTATTTTGCGATTTCGACGTTGTATATGTATGCGAATTTTGCGGCGGGCAACGCGGATTTGCCTCTTGGCGGCTCCGACAGCATCACGCTCAAAATGCGCGACCGTTATCTTCAACTCGGCGGCAAGATTTCAACCAAGAAAAAGGCGGTCTCCATCGACGTAGAGGGAACGCGCTGCACTAAGGTAAATTTTGAGGACGGCACGTCGGTAATGACCGAAGACCTGATATGCGCCACCGACATCTCGGTTACATTCAAGTTGATAGGGGAGAAGTACATCGACGACCACTTCAAATATTGCTACGACAATCCCGACAAATATCCGTTGTTCAGCAATATGAACGTGTATTTTGCCGTGGATGTGCCGACTGACGAGATTCCGAATATGGAGATTTTCAACTGCGAGCCTTACACCGTGGCGGGGCGCGATGTCAATATTGTCATCGTCAACAACTTCGCCGATCAGCCCGGTTTTGCGCCCGAAGGAAAGGGAATTTTGGAGATTTTGATTGTCCAATACGACCATCAATATGAATATTGGGACAATCTCTACAAAGACCGCGAGGCTTACCGCGCCGAGAAGGAACGCATCGCGCAGGAAGTGTTGCAGCGACTCGAAAAACATTATCCAAAATTCGCCGGCAAATTCTCTGTATTGGAGACTGTAACGCCCAAATCCTTCAACCGTTACACCGGCGCGTTTAAGGGTGCGTATATGGGTTTCATACAGACCAATTTGGTGAAGAAGGAGGTGCACAGCGGCGTGTTGCCCGGCTTGGACAATCTGTTCCTCGCCGGTCAGTGGCTGCAAACTCCCGGCGGACTGCCAAACGCCTTGGTGACAGGACGTTTCGCCGTCCAACGATTATTGAAACATAAAAATATGCTGCAACAGTTTTGCTGCAAAAAGACAATATAAAAACACGCACTTCGCCGCCTACGGCGTCGGGTTTTTGTAAACGTCAATTACCATCAATTTTATCGTCAATTACCATCAATTTTGGGGTTGACGGAGAAATAATTAGCGGTAATTATAATGTTGATGATAATTATTGTAAGAAATTGACGTTAATTGACGAATTAATTGACGGTAATTCCCGTTAAAAAAAACAAGCCGCGCAAGCGGCGAACAAACATTAAAAGGAATTGGAAGAAGAATATTTATCAGAGGTTACTAAGGAGCGGGGCATCGTGTCGAGGATATTTGGCGCGGTGTCGAGGGCGTATGTGGGGTTTTGTCACGACTTCATATACTACCGTGGCGTATATATGGTGGGGCGCGAAAACATTCCGCCAAAGGGTACGCCTATGATTATCGTCTCCAACCATCAAAACACCCTCAACGACGCTCTTGCCGTGGAGTTTGGCTTCAAGGACAGGGACGTGTGCATATTCACACGCGCCGATATGTTCAAGAAGGCCCCCATACGGTGGGTTTTGAGGAGTTTCAATCTTCTTCCCGCCTTCCGTTTCAATCAGGACGGATTGGATACAGTTGCCTTCAACGAAAAACTTTTCAAAATCGCCGGCAAGGATCTTATGAAGGGCAACGCCGTGTTGATATTCCCCGAAGCCGTCAACCAAGATAAGCGTTGGCTCGGCAACTTCTCGGAAGGATACCTCCGTATGGCGTTTGACACCGTGGAGGCTGACGGCTTCAAGACCGACATCAAGATATTGCCGATAGTAAACCATTATTCGGATTATTATGCCTTCCGCGAGGACGTGATGCTCAAAATCGGCGAGCCGTTGTCGTTGAAGGATTATTATGAGCAATACCAATCAAAACCGCGTACAGCCCGCCGCACCATCAACGCCGAAATCCGTGGACGCATCGAGGATATGATGCTCAATATCACCGACCTTGACAATTATGACGCCATCGATTACCTGCGGCTCACATACGGCAGGCGTTATTGCCGTGTTTGCGGTGGCAACCCCGACCGTCTGCCCGACCGCCTCGAATCCGACAAGGCTCTATTCGCCGATTTGGAGGAGGCCAAGGCGCAACACGCCGACGAACTCCGCGAGGTGTATGACGGTGCATTGCAATTGAAAGAGGCTTGCGCCCGCTGCAAGGTGGAGGACAAGAACTTTGACGAGAAAAAGCCATCGACCATAAAGTTCATTATGCAACTTTTGGGGCTGATTGTGCTATTCCCGTTGTTTATTTTTTCGTTAATTCCAAATTTTTTGTTATTTTTGGCGCCGATGCCATTCACCCGCAAGTTGAGGGCGGGCAACAGCCACAAGGCGATGTTTGTGGGCGGCGTCAAGTTTGCCATCAACACGCTTTTTGTGGGGCCGTTGGTATATACGTTGCAGTTGATATTCGACGTGTGGATGTTTGGGTGGCTGATTGCGATTGCGCACTTGGTGTTGCTACCGTTTTTTGGCATCGGGGCGTGGCAGTATCGGCGCGGATTCATTACGATGAAGCGTCAATGGAGGTTCCGCCGCGAGCGCAACAAGGGTCTCGCCGGTATGGAAGACCTCAGAAACAGAATATTTGACAAATTGGATAACATTTTAAGCAAGAATAAATGGAAAAAAGAGTTGTAATAACAGGTATGGGCATATACTCGTGCCTTGGCAAAAACCTTGACGAAGTAAGGGATTCGCTATATAACGGTGTGTCGGGCATCATCCTCGACCAAGAAAGGAAGGAGATGGGATTCCGCTCCGGCTTGACTTCCCATTTGGATTCGCCCGACTTGAAGGCGCAACTTTCCCGTGCTCAGCGCGTCTTTATGCCCGAACAGGCTAAGTACGCCTACGTGGCTACCGTGGAGGCTCTCCGCAATGCCAAAATCGATCAGGATTACCTCGATAAAAACGATGTAGGTCTTCTCTATGGCAACGATTCGAGCGCGGAACCCGTATATAAGTCTGTTGAGACTATGCTCCGCAAGAAAAACACCACTCTCATCGGTTCGGGCGGCATTTTCCAATCGATGAACTCGACCGTTACTATGAACCTCGGCTGCATTTTTCACCTTCGCGGCATCAATCTCACCGTGTCGGGCGCGTGTGCGTCGGGCAGCCACGCCATTGGTCTCGGCGCGTTGCTCATCCGCAACGGCTTGCAGGATATGGTGGTTTGTGGTGGTGCTCAGGAGGTAAATCCATACGCCGTGGGCAGTTTTGACGGCATCAGCGCATTCTCCACACGTGAGGACGCGCCCACCAAGGCTTCACGCCCGTTTGACCGCGACAGGGACGGTCTCGTGCCGGGCGGCGGCGCAGCCACTGTTATCATCGAGGATTACGACCACGCCGTCAAGCGCGGCGCGCCCATCATTGCGGAAGTATTGTCGTGGGGATTTTCGTCCAACGGCGACCATATCTCGTCGCCCAACGTGGCAGGTCCCGCCAAATCGCTCGAAAACGCTATCAAGGCTGCCAACATTCCGCTCTCTGAGATTGGTTATGTGAACGCACACGCCACTTCCACACACATCGGCGACACCAACGAGGCTAAGGCAATCGACCAAATTTTTGGAAGCCACAAGCCCTACGTTACCTCCACAAAGTCCCAAACAGGCCACGAAATGTGGATGGCTGGTGCGAGCGAGGTCATTTACTCGATGTTGATGATGAAGAACGATTTTGTGGCTGCCAACCTCAATTTTGAGAACCCCGACGAGGATTCCGCCAAACTCAACATCCCCGGCGCACGTGTCTCCACACACTTCGACACCTTCCTCTCCAACTCCTTCGGCTTCGGCGGCACCAATTCGACGCTGATTGTAAGGAACTTGTAATCTATTGGAGTGCGGGCGACTCGCCCGCTATCGAATAATATTGGAGTGCGGGCGGCTCGCCCGCCAACAAAAAGGAGTGCGATTTTTTCCCCGCACTCCTTTTTTATGATAGCTTTGTCTTCAATTTTGACCGTCGGGTGCGGACTGTGGTCTGTGAAATATCGAAAATCATTGCTATATCTGTGTCTGTCTTCCCGAAATAATCATCTGTGATTACAAAAATTTTTTCATCGGTGGTAAGACCTATGTAGTTTCTGGAAATTTTGCTTAGCTTTTGAGGATATGTAGTTTGAATATAAAAAATACAGAAAACCCAATATTCTTTGTCGTTGGCAATGCACTCGTTTCGTTTTATCTTCTGATATATGCTTTTCCCTTTTTCAATTACTTCGGCGATTTGTTTTTTTGAGGCGTTGTATTCCTCGCTGTCTGTCTGATCCAATAGGTTGTTAAGATGTTTTAGATTTTGCTCATATTCCTCAATTGTATTTTGTGATTCTGACAATTGGTTCAACAATTGTAAATTGTGGTTTTCTATTTCGAGTTCCCTTTGTAACGCTATCTGATTGTCGTGTATTCGTTTTTGGTAGAGGATGATGCACAATGCTGCCAAAAAAACTATGATTGCAATGCAAATAAAGATGTTCTTTGTGTATTCGATTTTCTGTTTTTCAAAGTCGAACTTCCTTTGAATTTCAAGAGAATAGTTGCTTTTTTCAAATGTCATAAATTCTTTTAATGTTTCTACTATTTTATCTGTTGTCTTTTTGTATGCGGTAATGTTGCGGTCGTCGAAATTTGCTTGCGCAATGTCGGAGAGAATATTAATTTTTTCATAATACCATGCGTTTGAGAGAGCAGAATCGCAGTATTTTTGCCAATTCAGTGTGTCGTTTTTGATGCGGTAGATTCGTGCAATGTTTTGGT
>JAEEGK010032138.1_pt1 | contig 10288 bp, 10 predicted proteins | sample 8958771 | NCBI WGS metagenome assembly JAEEGK01 (sample SAMN16246547, study PRJNA631951) | gut metagenome | biome: gut microbiome; feature: rumen; material: SC-attached | host: Bos | place: Iran: Karaj | collected 2018-10 | reverse complement strand
CAGTAGTACGCGACGTCCTTGCCTATGACTATGCCGCGTCCGGGATAGCTTGTCTTCTTAAGGAATTCCTTCAGATCTGTCATGATCTTCCTCCTGTTGTATGCTTTTGGTTTATCCGTTTATTATCTGTCTGCAGACCAGTTCTGCGGCCTGCGGAAGTATTATCCACTCTGCCTGCTCCATGACCCTGCGCTGCAGGATCTCCGGTGTATCTCCCGGCTGGATTTCAACCGCCTTCTGGGCGATGATTTCCCCGCCGTCCGGAATTTCATTAACGAAGTGCACTGTCGCGCCGGTTACTTTCACGCCCCGGTCCAGTGCGGCCTGGTGTACCTTCAGGCCGTAGAAGCCCGCACCGCAGAAGCTGGGAATCAGGCTCGGATGGACATTGATGATCCGGCGGGAATACAGCGTCGTGAAATCCTCTGTGAGAATGCTCAGGAATCCGGCCAGCACAATCAGATCAATCCGGTTGGTTGTGAGGGCGGCGATCAGCTTCTGTTCGAAGGGTTTCTGCCCGCCGCAGGCCTTTTTGTTGATCTCCAGCGTGGAAATACCGGCTTTCTCAGCGCGTTCCAGGGCGTAAGCCCCCGGCCTGTCGCTGATAACCAGTGCCACTTCACCGTCCGGGATTTCTCCCCGTCCCGCGGCATCCAGAATCGCCTGTAGATTGGTTCCGCCTCCGGAAACCAGCACGGCAATACGGGCTTTCTTGCTCATGCGCACCTCCGTTTTTCCGATCAGATGATCGTAATCTTTTCTTCGCTTTCAATGATCTCGCCGATCACATAAGCATCTTCACCGTTGTCCTTCAGGATCTGCAGCGTCTTTTCGGCATCCTCTGCCGCCACGACGATGCTCATGCCCACACCCATGTTGAAGGTGTTGAACATATCCCGCTCGCTGATGCCTCCCTTTTCGGCAATCAGGTCAAAAATCGGCAGGACCTTCACCCGGCTGCGCTCGATTTTCGCGCCAAGTCCGTCCGGAATACTCCGCGGAATGTTCTCATAGAAACCGCCGCCCGTGATATGGCTGATACCCTTTACTGCGACTTCCTTCAGCAGGGCCAGCACAGGCTTCACATAAATCCGGGTGGGCGTCAGCAGTGTTTCGCCCAGGCTCTTTCCGCCCAGTTTCTCCACCGGGCTCTTCAGGTCCGCATTCTCCACGTCGAACACTTTCCGCACGAGGGAGAATCCGTTGGAGTGAACACCGGTGGAAGGCAGCGCGATCACCACGTCCCCTGCCTTCATGGTCTTGTTGTCGATGATCTTTGCCTTATCCACAATACCGGTGGAATATCCGGCCAGGTCATAATCATCCTCGGGCATCATTCCGGGATGCTCGGCCGTCTCGCCGCCGATCAGCGCGCAGCCGGCCTGTACACAGCCTTCGCATACGCCCTTGACGATCTGCTCAATGCGCTCAGGTACGTTCTTTCCGCAGGCAATGTAGTCCAGGAAGAACAGGGGCTGTGCGCCGCAGCAGATGATATCGTTGACGCACATGGCCACACAGTCAATGCCGATGGTGTCATGCTTATCCATCAGCAGGGCAATTTTCAGCTTGGTGCCCACGCCGTCGGTGCCGGATACCAGCACCGGTTCCTTCATGCCGGTCATATCCGGCTGGAACAGTCCGCCGAATCCGCCCACATCAGAGCAGACCCCGGGGGTCTCTGTCCGCTGGATATGCTTTTTCATCAGCTCAACAGACTTGTAACCGGCAGTGATATCAACGCCAGCGGCGGCGTAGGCTTCAGATCTGGATTCGTTCATTGTGATGGTTCCTTTCTAATAAGGTATATTTCGTAAGCGGGTAAACAATCGTCGTCTCATCCGCAATCTCAGTCGTCGTCTCCACGTCCGTCCCAACAATAGGTACAAAGCTCGCAGGGATCAATGCCGATGGCTTTGATTACGCCTTCCAGGGTCTGGAACTCCAGGGAGGCGAAGTTGAACTTCTTGCAGATGCAGTCCCGGAGGTTCTTGCCCCGCTCGGTGCTGCCGTCGGCATATTCATCAATATGCTTGAAGCCTTCCTCCCCTTCCAGCTCCAGGATCACCCGGCGGGCAATCAGCTCAAGGTCGCTGTTGGAGCGGGAGAAGTTCAGGTACTTGCAGGCGTACATGATCGGCGGGCAGGCACTGCGCATATGCACGCTCTTCGCGCCGCTCTCGTACAGGAACTCAACCGTTTCGCGCAGCTGCGTGCCGCGGACGATGGAGTCGTCCACAAACAGCAGGTTCTTGCCCCGGATCAGTTCGTTCACGGGAATCTGCTTCATCTTTGCGATCTTGTCCCGGTCCTTCTGGCTGGCCGGCATAAAGCTGCGGCTCCAGGTGGGCGTGTATTTGATGAACGCCCGGGCAAAGGGAACGCCGCTCTCGTTGGCATATCCGATCGCGTGAGGGGTACCGGAATCCGGCACGCCGCCGACATAGTCGATCGGATCATTCCGCCCGGCCGCCTTGTCATTCTCCGCCAGGATTGCGCCGTTGCGATAGCGCATTTCTTCCACGTTCACACCTTCGTAGGTGGAGGTGGGATATCCGTAATAGCTCCACAGGAAGGAGCAGATCTTCTTCTCCTTCAGGGGCGGGGACAACCGGGTCATCTTGTCGGCTGTCAGCTCCACGATTTCCCCGGGTCCGAGCTCGCAGACATCCTCAAAACCGGTCTTGTGGTAGGCGAAGGATTCGAACGCCACCGCGTATCCGTCTTCCCGCTTTCCGACCGCCACCGGCAGCCGGCCCATCCGGTCGCGCGCGGCAATCAGCGAACCCCGCTCCGTCAGGATCAGGATGGATGCTGTACCGACAATAGACTTCTGGGCAAAACGGATGCCCTCGGCAAAATTGCTCTTCTGGTTGATCAGCGCGCTCAGCAGCTCAGTCTGGTTGATCTGGCCGCCGGTCATGGAGTCAAAGTGACCGCCGCTGAAGCTCAGGTACTGGTCAATCAGCGCGTCAGCATTGTTGATCACGCCGGTCATGCAGATCGCGTACGTACCCAGGTTGGAGCGGATCAGCAGCGGCTGCGGATCTGCGTCTGAGATGCAGCCGATGGCCGATGTGCCGCGCATTTCTTCAAAGATGTGCTCAAATTTCGTGCGGAACGGCGCGTTGCAGATGTTGTGGATCTTGCGCTGCAGTCCGATCTCCTTGTCCCATGCCGCCATGCCGGCTCTCCGGGTGCCCAGGTGGCTGTGGTAGTCCACGCCAAAGAACACGTCCAGCATGCAGTCGTTTTTGGATGCGATTCCGAAATATCCTCCCATATTTCCCCGCTCTTTTCCTTAATGATTTATTTGGCTTCCTTCAGCCGCGCCATGATCCCGGCGTCTTTCTCCAGAACGTTCCGGGCATCCTTCTCCCGCTTGGCTTCCAGCTTTTCCGCCAGCCCGGCGTCTTCCAGCGCCAGGATCTGGGCTGCCAGCAGCGCGGCGTTTCCTCCGCCGTTCACCGCCACGGTAGCCACCGGAATTCCCGTCGGCATCTGGACTGTGCTCAGCAGTGCGTCCAGTCCTTCCAGGCAGGGACCCGTGCAGGGAATCCCGATCACCGGAAGGGTGGTATTGGCCGCGATGGCGCCCGCCAGGTGAGCGGCCATCCCCGCAGCAGCAATCAGCACACCGAACCCGTTCTCCCTCGCGCGGATCGCGAAGTCCCGCGCCTGGACCGGTGTACGGTGTGCTGAGTATACATGGGCTTCATAGGGAATGCCCAGGCTGTCCAGCATATCTGTCGCTTTTCTGATCACCGGCAGGTCACTGTCGCTGCCCATGATGATCCCGACCTTTTTCATCGATCTGTCGCTCCTTTGCTGTCCGCGGCGTTTTCCGCGTCAATCGCTGAATTTCCGTTATCATAATAGTCCTAAATCCGAACATTGTCAACGTAAAAATCATAAATAATCCGGAAATAAGCCCAAAAACACGAACGTTCGGTTTTAAACGTTCGTGTTTTGTCCGTTCTGGTTGATACTTTTCCATTCTGCTATTCCCGGTATTTTTTCCGCAGGGATGCAAAAATCCCGGATTGCGTGAAAAATCCCGCCCGGGAGGCTTTTGCGCTCCCGGGCGGGATTTGTTTTTGTCAGATATCAGCGGCTTTGGCTTCGCACCATACACAGCGGTATTCCCGTTTTTCGGGATCCGCCAGGCGGAAAATCTGGTCCAGCTCCTGCTCGCAGCAGGAAATACACCGGGGGTTCTTGCATTTCAGCACGTTCACCAGCGTTTCCGGCATGCCGATCCGTTTCTTCTCCACCAGCTCGCCGTGCCGGATGATATTCACCGTAGCTTCCGGGTCCACATATCCGATCACATTGATGTCCACAGGTATTTCCGCATCAATCTTGATGATATCCTTGCGGCCGCGCTTGGCGGAAACCACATTGGTGATCATCGCCACCGGCACATCCAGCTCCGCCAGTCCCAGCAGGTCATACAGCTTCATGGCATTGCCCGGCGCGATATGGTCAATCACAATCCCGTCCCGGATGGAATCCACATTCATCGGAAAACCTCCCCTTTCGGTTGGCGTTCAGTTCACTTGGCTTTCAGTCCCAGCAGCATCAGGATCAGGGCCATGCGCATATACTTCCCGTTCAGCACCTGCTTGAAGTAGCAGGCCCGCGGATCATCGTCCACCGCCACGCTGATTTCGTTCACCCGGGGCAGCGGATGCATCACGCTCAGGTCCGGCCGGGCTTTCTTCAGCTTTTCCGGTGTCAGGATGTAGCTGTCGCGCAGGCGCAGGTAATCCTCTTCGTTGAAGAAGCGCTCGCGCTGGACGCGCGTCATGTACAGGATGTCCAGGTCGCCGATCACCTGCATCAGGTCGGTGGTCTGCGTGTAGGGAATGCCTTTTTTCTTCAGGGCGTCATTCTTCACATAGCTCGGAACCTTCAGCTCTTCCGGGCTGATCAGCACAAAGTTCAGTCCTTCATACCGGCTCATGGCGTTGATCAGGGAGTGCACCGTCCGGCCGAACTTCAGGTCCCCGCACAGGCCCACCGTCAGGTGGTCCAGGCGTCCTTTCTCCCGGCGGATCGTCAGCAGGTCCGCCAGCGTCTGGGTTGGATGGCAGTGGCCGCCGTCGCCGGCATTGATCACCGGCACAGAGGCGCTGCGGGCTGCCACCAGCGCCGCGCCTTCCTTGGGATGGCGCATGGCAATGATATCCGCGTAGCATGAAACGGTCTTGGCGGTATCCGCCACGCTCTCGCCCTTTGCGGCGGAGCTCGTTCCCGCTCCGGTCACGCTCAGCACGTTGCCGCCCAGCTCGTACATCGCCGCCTCAAAGCTCAGCCGCGTCCGCGTGCTGGGCTCAAAGAACAGCGTCGCCAGCTTCTTTCCCCGGCAGGTTTCGCTGTATTTTTCCGGCCGGGCAATGATATCCTCCGCCGTATCCATCAGCGCGTCCAGCTCTGCCGGTGTCAGGTCCGGTACATCGATAACGCTGCGCATTATGGTTTCCCTCCCGTAATTCAGTCTGTCTTAATCAGCGGGTTATCAAAGATTCGTTTCCGCAACCTCAATGGTCGCGGCTCCCCACTGGGGAGACCGCTTCCTTTCGGTTGACCTCATCGCTGACGACATTTCTGCCACTGGCAGTCGTCAGCGATTCGCCCAGGATGAGTCAGACGGATTATCCCGGAACCGGATCAGCCGGGAAATGTCCTCCGGCCGGATATAGCCGGCCTTCGCGGCTTCCTCCGCGATCACATCGAAGTTCGTCAGGGAAACGTTCTTCACGTTCGCCGCGCGCAGGTTGTCAATGCCCTTCTGCATGTTATAGGTAAAGATGCTCACGATGCCCAGCACGTCCGCGCCGGCTTTCCGCAGCACATCCACCACTTCCAGGGCGCTGCCCGCCGTGGAGATCAGGTCTTCCACCACCACGACCTTCTGGCCGGGCTCCAGCCGGCCTTCAATCTGGTTCTGGCGGCCGTGGTCCTTCGCGCCGGCGCGTACATAGCCCATCGGCAGCTCCATCAGGTGGGCGGTGATCGCCGCGTGGGCGATGCCGGAGGTCGAGGTGCCCATCAGCACTTCCACATCCGGATATTCCTCGCCGATGACCTTTGCCATGCACCGTTCCACGTCTGTCCGCACTTCCGGCGCGGTCAGCGTCAGGCGGTTGTCACAGTATACGGGGCTCTTGATTCCGCTGGCCCAGGTAAAGGGGTCCTCCGGCCGGAAAAACACGGCCTTGATCTTCAGCAGGTCCTGTGCGATCAGCTGGTTGATTTCCTGTCTTGTCATCGGTTTATTCTCCTTCCGTAAATTCACGCAGGCAGCGCTCATATGCCGCCACCGGGTCTTCCGCCGCCGTAATCGGCCGGCCGACCACGATATAGTCGCTTCCGACCTTCTTCGCCTCCGCCGGGGTCATCACGCGCTTCTGGTCGCCGACATCCCCGTCCGCGAACCGCACGCCGGGCGTCACCGTCAGGAAGTCCGCCCCGCAGGCTGCATGCACCTTGCCGGCTTCCAGCGGGGAGCATACCACGCCGTCCAGGCCCGCTTCCCGGGCGTTCCGGGCATAATGCATCACCACTTCGTCAATCGGCTTCTCAATCCACAGGTCCTTCTCCAGCGCTTCCTGGTCCGTGCTGGTCAGCTGGGTCACCGCGATCAGCAGCGGCCGGGTGCCGTCCGGCCGGGTCAGGCCTTCCAGCGCGGCTTCCATCATCCGCTTCGTTCCCGCGGCATGCAGGTTGCAGATGTCCACATCCAGCCGGCTCAGTACCGCCATGGCCTTCTTTACGGTGTTCGGGATATCATGCAGTTTCAGGTCCAGGAAAATTTTGTGCCCGCGGCGCTTCAGTTCCCGCACGATGGCCGGCCCCTCCGCGTAGTACAGCTCCATGCCGATCTTCACAAACGGCTTCCGCCCGGTAAACCGGTCCAAAAACGCGAATGTCTTCTCGGCGCTGTCAAAGTCACAGGCGATGATTACGTCTTTTCCCATCAGTTCTTCCCTCCCAGCTCGCTCAGTTCCCGGATGCCGTACCGGTCCATGGCCTCCGGCAGTTCCTCTATGATCCGTTTGCAGGCCAGCGGGTCAGTCAGGTTCGCTGCCCCGACCTCCACCGCAGCCGCGCCGGCCATCATCATTTCCAGCACGTCCTCCGCGCAGCTTACGCCGCCCATGCCGACCACCGGCACAGACACCGCGCGGGCCGTCTGGTATACCATGCGCAGCGCCACCGGGAACACCGCCGGGCCGCTCACGCCGCCCATCACATTCCGCAGCACCGGCCTGCGCGTCCGCAGGTCAATCCGCATACCCTGCAGGGTGTTGATCAGGCTGATCCCGTCCGCTCCGGCATCCTCGCACGCCTTCGCGATTTCGGTGATGTCCGTCACGTTCGGACTCAGCTTCATGATCACCGGCTTGGTGGTCACATGCTTCACCGCGCGGGTCACCTCGGCCGCCGCCTTCGGATCAGTGCCGAAGCTCATGCCGCCGCCGTGCACGTTCGGGCAGGAGATATTGACCTCCAGCCAGCCGACCTGTGCTTCCCCGTCCAGCCGTGCGCAGGTCTCCGCGTAGTCCGCCACGCTGAATCCGCTCACATTCGCCATCACCGGCTTATGGAAAACTGCCTTCAGCTTCGGCAGTTCCTCGCTGATCACCCGGTCCACGCCCGGGTTCTGCAGGCCCACCGCGTTGATCATGCCCGCCGGGCATTCCGCGATCCGCGGCGTCGGGTTGCCGAACCGGGGATCCTTCGTGGTTCCCTTGAAGGAGAAGGTCCCCAGGATGTTGATGTCATACCACTGCGCAAATTCATATCCGAATCCGAAGGTGCCGCTCGCCGGGATCACCGGGTTGTCCAGCTCGATCCCGCACAGCGTCGTTGTCAGTCTGCCCACAGGATCTCCTCCTTCTCCAGCACCGGGCCTTCCCGGCAGATCCGCTTGTAACCGGTAATGGTTTTGCAGCTGCAGCCCATGCAGGCGCCGAAGCCGCAGCCCATCCGCTCCTCAAAGCTGAACTGCCCGCCGGTCTTTGTCGCGCGGTATACCGCCCGCAGCATCGGTTCCGGTCCGCATGTGTAGAAATAGCTGTATTCTTCCGGCAGCGCGTCCGTCACAAATCCGCGTTTTCCATAGCTTCCGTCCGCCGTCGTCACGGTCACGTTGCAGCCCAGCGCTTTGAATTCTTCTTCGCCGAACACCTCTGCCCGGGTGTTGAACCCGAGCACCACGCTCACCGCGCAGCCCTGTTCCCGCAGCTGTTTCGCCAGCAGGTACAGCGGCGGCACGCCGACGCCGCCGCCCAGCAGCAGCGGCCGGTCTCCGGCCTTGTCCAGGTCATATCCGTTGCCGAGCCCGGTCAGCACATCCAGCTCCGCCCCGGGCTTCAGCCCGGTCATCTGCCGTGTGCCCTTTCCGACAGCCTTGTAGATGATCGTCAGGCGGCCTTCCGCCGAGTCGTACACGGAGATCGGGCGGCGCAGGAACAGTCCGTCCAGCCGGATGTTCACAAACTGCCCCGGCTTCTGCGCCTCCAGCGCTTCACCGGCCAGTTCCATCCGGTATACGCTTTCCGTCAGCGCCCGGTTTTCCGTTACGGTCAGTTTTTGTTCCTTCATCTTGTCCTCACGCGTCGATGGTCGAGATGGTCAGGGTCGTCTCCTCCAGCACGTCCAGCAGCACCCGCACCGTATCCAGGCTGGTGAAGATCGTCGCGTTGTTCTCGGTCGCCGTCAGGCGGATCTGCAGTCCGTCATGCTCGGAATCCGTCGCCCCGATCTCCCGGGTGTTGATGATGTAGGCCACATGTCCCTGCCGGATGCTTTCCAGGATCTCGCCGCTGCCCTCGCTGATCTTCTTCAGCATATGCGTGCGGATTCCGTTCTCCTTCAGGAACTTCGCGGTGCCGGGCGTCGCCTCGATGTTGAAGCCCAGGTTGTAGAACCGGCGGATCAGCGGAAGCGCCTCCGCCTTGTCGCGGTCCGCGATGGTCGCCAGCACTGTGCCGTAGTTCTGCAGGCGGGTTCCGCCGGCCTGCAGCGCCTTGTACAGTGCGCGGTTCAGCTTGTCATCATAGCCGATCGCTTCACCTGTGGATTTCATTTCCGGGCTCAGGTAGGCATCCAGGCCCTTGATCTTGTTGAAGCTGAATACCGGCACCTTTACATAGTAGCGTTTCTTTTCCTCGGGATACAGATCGAAGATGCCCTGCTCCTTCAGGCTCTTTCCGAGGATGACCTCCGTGGCGATGTCCGCCAGGGAGTATCCGGTGGACTTGCTCAGGAAGGGCACGGTCCGGCTGGAGCGCGGGTTCACCTCGATGATGTACACGTCTTCCTTTTCATCCACAATGAACTGGATGTTGTACAGGCCGATGATGCCGATGCCCAGGCCCAGTTTCTTCGCGTACTGCAGGATGATTCCCTTCACGCGGTTGCTGATGGAGAAGGCGGGATACACCGAGATGGAGTCGCCGGAATGGATACCGGTGCGTTCCACCAGTTCCATGATGCCGGGCACGAACACGTCGCGGCCGTCGCAGATCGCGTCCACTTCCACTTCCTTGCCGCGGATGTATTTATCCACCAGCACCGGCTTATCCGCGTCGATTTCCACCGCGGTCTTCAGGTAGTGGCGCAGCTGTTCCTCATTTGCGACAATCTGCATCGCGCGGCCGCCCAGCACGAAGCTCGGGCGCACCAGCACCGGATAGCCGATCTCCGCCGCGGCCTGTACGCCGTCCTCGATCCGTGTCACTGCCCGGCCCTTCGGCTGCGGAATGTTCAGGTCCAGCAGGATCTTCTCGAAGCTGTCGCGGTTCTCCGCCTTTTCGATGGCGGCGCAGTCCGTTCCGATGATCTTCACACCGCGGTCCATCAGCGGCTGAGCCAGGTTGATGGCCGTCTGGCCGCCCAGGGAGGCGATCACGCCTTCCGGCTGCTCAAAGTCAATGATGGCCATCACATCTTCAGGCGTCAGCGGCTCGAAGTACAGCTTGTCGGCCGTGGTGTAGTCGGTGGAAACCGTCTCCGGGTTGTTGTTGATGATGATCGCTTCATATCCGGCGCGGCGGATGGTCTGCACCGCGTGCACCGTGGAGTAGTCGAACTCCACACCCTGGCCGATACGGATCGGGCCGGCGCCCAGCACCACGATCTTCTTCTTGTCTGTCAGGATCGAATCGTTTTTGTTGGTATAGCTGGAGTAGAGGTACGCGATATACTTTCCGGTATGCAGGGTATCCACCATGCGGAAGACCGGTACGATGCCGTTCTGCTTCCGCAGGGCGTAGAG
>JAEEGK010032136.1_pt1 | contig 10288 bp, 6 predicted proteins | sample 8958771 | NCBI WGS metagenome assembly JAEEGK01 (sample SAMN16246547, study PRJNA631951) | gut metagenome | biome: gut microbiome; feature: rumen; material: SC-attached | host: Bos | place: Iran: Karaj | collected 2018-10 | reverse complement strand
GGGATTGGGCCCAATCCCCAATCCCCAATCCCCAATCCCCAATCCCCAAATATAAAATAATAAATTTTTATAATAAATAATATTAATTAAAAAAATATTAAATTTTAATTTTAATATTAGATATTAAAATATTAATATATAAAATTTATTTATATTTTAATTATTATTATTATATTAAATAATTAAATTGTAAAACATTTATATACATTTATTTTAACACAGAATCTTAAAAATATTTTCATTAGATTCATTATCAATAAAAATTAATATTAATAAATAATATTGATATATAAAATATCATTATTATTAAACATTTTTTTAAACCATAATTATTAATTGAATTTATATCAAAAAATTTATATTACTATAATTAATATTTACATTATTATTATAATAATATAAATTATATTCTTAATTATATTACATTTTAATATTAGGTAAAATAACTTCAGGAGAAAAATATTTAGTTCTTTTTAATTCGTTTAAATCATGATTATTTTTAATACTTTTTTCTTTAGATTTTTTTTGTTCTCTGAAACTAATGTAATTATTTATTTCATTTTTATTTTCCATACTTTTTAATAAACTATTTAATTCATTGACATTATTAAAATCATTAAAACTTTTTACATTTCTATGACGAATAATTTTATTATTATTATTATTAAATTTATTTTTAATTTTATTATTAATTGAATTGTTAGTTAAAATTATGCTATTTTGAGAACTATTTTGATAAGAAGAAAAAATATTTGATTTGTATCTATTATTTTCTTCTTTGATGAAACTATTTTTATTATTATTTGAAATAATTTTTTTATAATTTTTTAATGATAATTTAATTTCATCATTAATTAAAACATCATTTAAAGGAGGCAAATTATTTTTATTTAAATTGATTTTATTTGGTTTGAAAAAAGAAAATTTTTTAATGTTGTTTATTTTTTTATTATTATTATTATTATTATTATTTTCATTAAAAAAACTATTGTTAGTAATATTATTATTATTCGTTAATGTTATTTGATATTCATTATTATTATTATTATTATTATCATTTTGAATAAAAGAATTTTCTTTTAATTTTGTATTTAATCTTAATTTATTAATTAAACTTGAAAAATGTCGATTTTTTTTTTCTGAATAAGAAATTTCTGTTGTTTTTACTTCATCATTAAAATCAGTTGGAATTCTTTCAAAAAAATCATAAAATGTTTTTGATATAAAAATTACACATTCTTCATAAAAATTAAAATTAATATTATAAAATTTTTTAATAATTTTTTTTGATTTTTCTGAATTTAAATCGAAATTTTTTCGAATTAAAAAAACAACAGAAAAAACAATTTGAAATTTTGAAAAATTTTCTGAAATTTCATCATTTTCTAAACATTTATTTAAAAGTTGAATTGAAGATTCATAAATTTTATTAATAATTTCTTTTCGATCTTCAATTTCTTGTTTAATAATAAAACCTCCATTAAAAACATAATTTAAAATAGTAAAAGTTGAAGGAAATAATAAATTATAAGAAAATTTTTGTAAAACAAAAGTTTCATAATTTCTTAATTTATTTGGATTTAAATATTTTCCATCAGATAAAATCGTTTTAAAAAGATTGTAATTTATTTTTATATTTTTATCTAAATCTAAAAATTTTCTTGATAAAATAAAACAACTACATGAAATATAATCTAAAATTTCATTTGTTATTTTTGGAATATTTTTATTTAATTTATCTATTAATGTCATAGATAAATATAAAATATCTAAATTATTATTATCAACATTATTTTCACTTAAATTTTTTAAATAATTAAAAATTTTAATTCGATTTTTTTTATACAATTCATTAAATTTTAATGAATTATCGTTATTAAATTTTTCTTTTAATTTATGTAAAATTTCAAGAAAAGAAATTTCATAATTTAAATTATATTTTTTTGGTTTAATAAACGCATGAAATTTATTTTTTGATTGATAACAAAAAACGCAACATTTTTTACAAATAAAAATATTATTTTTATAATTAAGTAAATTATTATGAAAACATTTTCTTTCATTCATTATTAAATTAAAATTAATTATTTATAATTTATTATTATTTTACTTATTAATTAATTTATATAAAAATTTATAATAATAAAATAATACTCAAAATATATCAAAAATTTTTGATATATTTTTTATATAAAATTACACTAATAAAAAAATTAATTTTCTTTTTTTCTTTTTAATTTATTAAATATAATACGATTTATATTTTCAATCCATTCATCAATAATTTTATTTTCATTGTGTTTAAAAGTAAATTTTCTTTCTTCTGTAAATAATTCAAATTTATTTTCTTCTTTTTCAACTTTGCAATATTCATTTATTATTATTGTTCCTTTGACTTTATTTGAATTTGGCTCAAAATATTCTAAAATTCCATTTTCATATAATTTAAAATATCTTAAATTATAATGAAACCAAGGACTTTTTTTTTTTAATAAACTTTCATATAAAATATTATTTTTTTTATTATTATTATTTTCTTTCTTTTCATTTTCATTTTTTATTAAGAATTTTTCCGCTTGATTCATATCAACTTTATTTTTAAACAAATCGAAATTTTTTTCTGTTTGAATTCTTCGAATTTTCATTTTTTTAATATTTTCTTCACAAAAAGAATCATCATTTAAATTAAAAGAAGGATTATTAGAATTTTCTTGTTTAATTAAATGATTATCGCTCATATTCAAAGGTTTAAAATTATCAATGAAATTATTTTGTTCAAAATAACCATAATTATTTAAAATATTAACAATTTTTTCAATCGGTGGTTTAATTTCTTCTATTTTACTAAAATCAAACCCTTCAAAAAACTTATGATTTTCAATTTCTAAATAACCATCTTTTCCAAATCCAATTCTTTCATTAGGATCCAATTTAAATATCCTTTTAATTAAATCTTGTGCAATTTCGGGTGTATTATCGAATTTATAATTAAGATTTTTAATATTTTCAAACGTAATTTCTTGTGTTTTTCCTTTAAAAGGACTTTTACCTTCGAATAAATAATATAAAATACACCCAAACGCCCAAATATCGCAACTTTCATTGATTTTTTCATATTGATGTAAAAGAACTTCGGGACTTACATATTCAGCTGTTCCTACAAATTCAGTAATTAAATTTAATATTAAATAATCATCTATTGCGATTTCATCTTTAGTGTAATCATTTAAATATTCTTTTATAATATTTTCTTCTAAAGTTATAAATTTCATTTTTTTTTTATCGAAATATTTATTTTTCACAAATGCCGTTCCAAAATCGAATATTTTTAAATGCATGTCTTCAGTTATTCCAATGTTTTCTGGTTTTAAATCGCGGTGAATGATATTTTGACTGTGCATGTATTTAATTGCGATGAATAATTCGGCGGCGAAAAATTGAGCTAAATCATAATCTAATTTATGAACTAAATTTAATAAATATGAAAGATCTTTATTTTCACAAAATTCTAATACAAAATACAAATGTTGATTATCTTGAAAAGTCATGTTTAATTTAATAATGTTGTAATGATTTAAATGTGTTAATGCATATCTTTCTATCATTACTTCATGTTGCTTATCGAATTTTTTTAAAAACGATTTGTTATTGATTTTTAAAGCATATAATTTTCCGTTGTATTTATTTTTTGATAATACACATTTTGCATATGCGCCTCTGCCTAAAATTTTTAATTGAATGAAATCGGTGATGGAATTTTTTTTTTGCAAACAAGAAATTGAAGATGAACTTAATTTATTTAAATTCAAACTCGAACAGGAATTTTCTATGTTGTAAATTGAATTTGTTGATGTGTTTAATGTGTTTAAATTTGATTCGGATTTTCGTTGATGAAGAATCATTGATGAAAATGAACTTAATTTTTGAAGTTTTTTTCCTTTGTTTATTGGTGAATCTGTTTTTAATTGAGATGAAAATGTTACTTTTTTTGAAGGAGAAAGATCACCATCATTTATCATATTAATTTAATTATTTTTTAATTAATATTAAAATATTATTGTTTTTTTTTAAATTTTTTTATAAAATTTATAAATAAAAAAATTGTTATTTATTGATAAAAATTATTTATAAATTTAAATAATTTTTAAATAATTTCGTAAATTTCAAAAATTTCTATTTTAAATTGAATTTTTCCATTTAAAATATCTTCATCATATTTAAAACATTTTTTGTTATTTAAACATTCGCCTTCAGTGAAATTTTTATTAATGTGTAATTCTAAATTTCCAAAAATTGGGCCATTTTCATTTTTAAATGTTCTTATTGTATAAAAACTATTTTTTTTAGGAAAACATTTTTGTTTTTTATCTAAAGAAAAAATAAATGTTGAATTATCTTTTTTAAATTCATCTCTTTTTTTTTCATTGCATTTCCATGATAAATTTGTAAATCCTCCAATTCGATCATTTTCTTTTGTTTTTATTAAAATTAATGTTGGTTTATTATCACATAAAAAATGAAAATTTTCTATTGAAATATTTGATGTTTCATTGTTCATTAATAATTTAAATTTTATTGTTTGGTTTAAAATCCAATTTTTTAATGTTTTTATTTCATCTTTTATTATTATTTTACTATTTGTTATTTCATCTTCTGAAAAAAATTTTGTTTTGTTTGTTGAATTTTTATTTAATAATTTTATTTGATTTGTTAAAAGTAAATTTTCATTTTTTATATTTTCGTTTTCTTTTTTTAAATTTTTTATTGTTTGTTTTAAATTTAAATTTTCGATTTTTAAATTATTTAATTCATTTTCAATATTATTTTCAATATTTTTTTTACTTAAATTTTCACTTTCATTAATATTATTATTATTAATTTCATTATTAATTAAATTTTTATTTTCTAAAAATTTATTTTCAATTTTATTATTATTATTATTATTTTCTTTTTCAATCATAATAAAAAAATAATTTAAAAAAAAAATAATTAACTTAAATTTTTCATTTATTTATATTTAAATAAAAATAAAAATATTTTATAATTATTGTTTATCTAATAAAATATCCATCGCTTGTGCAATGCTTCCAGGTTTATTTCTTTCAAAAGGTCGATTAGGCATAGAATTAATATTATTAAAATCATTAGGAGGATTTTGTTTATTTAATAAAACAGGATTTAATTTATTCGTTTCAGGTTGTGTGTAAATTGAAGGTTGTCTATTTGAATTAAATTGATTTCGATAAAGATCATCTATTTTTTTCACACGAGATGAACCGATGTTATTAAATCTATTTAAAAAATTATTATTATTATTTGTCATAAAATTATTATTATTAAAATTATTAAAATTATTATTATTTGAATTTAAAGGAAAATTATTATTAAAATTCGGTTGAGGCAAAGAATAAAAATTATTATTATTATTATTAGGAAAATTATTATAATTATTATTATAAAAATTTTGTTGTTGTTGTTGATAATTCATTGATTCATTTAATGAATTGTAATAATCTCTATTTTTATTTGGATCATAAGGAAAATCTTTTAAATTTGAATAATTATTATTAAAATTTTCATTATTATTATTAAATTTATTTTTAAAATCAAATTCATCATCAGATTGAATTGCTTTATTTTCGGTTTTTTTATGATTCAAATCGATTTCTTTACATAAATCATTTGCTTTTTTTAATAAAGTTTGTAAATCTTCTTCTTCATTTTTAATAGAAAAAGAATTTTTTTTTGTATCAACGAATTTTAATGTTGAATTAATTTCTTTTGATAAATTTTCCATGTCGAAATTAATTTCATTTAAAATTTGGAAAATATTTTTTTTAATTTCGAAATTATTATTTAAAATATTTTTATTATTATTATTATTATCATTTTGAGTATTTGATAAATCAATTTTAATTTCATTTGATGGAATTAATTTTTGTTCTTCGAATTTTGAATTATCTTCTTTTTTATTTTTTTCTTTTTTTTTATTTTTTTCTTCTTCAGATTTTTCTTCATCTTCATTTTCTTCATTTTCATTTTCTTCATTTTCATTGTCTTCATTTTCTTCATTTTCATTGTCTTCGTTTTCTTCATTTTCATTTTCTTCTTTTTCACTTTCTTCTTCTGACATTTTTTATTTAAATTATTTTATTTTAAATAATTTTTTAATATTTTTTTATATTTTTTTTATATTTTTTAATATTTTTTTTATATTGAAATTTTATTATGTCAAATAATGAAAATATTAATATCGAAAATAATTCAAATTTAAATGAAAATTTAAATGAAAATAATAAAAATTCTTTTATAAAAGAAAATGAAAATAATTCAAATAATAATAATTCAAATAATAATAATAATAACACAGAAATTTCAAACAATAAAAATAAATCAAACGATGAAATAGAAATTCCTTTAAATCAAATTTGTTACATTTGCAATAGAAACATTTTCGAATCAAATGCAAGAATTTTAACATGTTCTCATTCAATTTGTTATTCATGTCTTTCTCGTTTATTGCTTTTAGATGAATTATCCGGAATTGAAAATAAAAATACAATTTCAATTCCTTGTTTATGTCACAATGGAAATTTAATCATTTCTTACAAAGAATTTAATAATTTACTTGAAAATTCATTCAAAAAATCAGAAAGAAATTTAGAAGATATTAATGTTAATTGTTCTTTACATAGAAACATTACTGCAATTCAATATTGTAAAACATGTAAAATTGAAATTTGTTTTAGATGCACTGATGAAAAAAGACATGAAAAACATAATATTATTAATTTAGATGAATATTTTAGAAGTAGAAAAATAGGAAGACCTAATTTTATTTATGATAAATACGAAGATTTAGAAAATGAAATTAATAATATAAAAGAAACATTTAAAGATTTTGCTTTTAAAGAACATAATAAAAAATTAAATATAATCGAAAATTTAGTTGAAAAAATCACAAATTTAAAAGAAAAATATTTAATCGATTATCAAACAACATTAGATTGCATAAACAAAATGTTCGAAACATTATTAAATATATATAAAATATACTATTCCGAATTAAACAAAAACGAAATAAAAAGTATAAAACGTTACAAAATATTAAAAAAAATAAAAAAAGACTTCAAAGGAATAGAATTCATTCCAGAAGACATTCAATCTTTAACCGAAATAGAAAAAAACATAAATAATTTCATCAACAACAAACATTTAAATTATAAATTCAATTTCATCCATTTTAACTTAAAAAACACCGACACATTAATAGGCCACAAAGACGCAATATTATCTTTATGTCAAATAGATAGTGGCTTTATATGTAGTGGCTCCCGAGACCAAACAATAAGAATATGGGATATATTAAACAAAGAAAACGAACATAGAAGATATCAATGTAAAGGATTATTAAAAGGTCATTTTGATTATATTTTTACCTTATTAAATATACATAATAATCAATTACTATCCGGCGGAAGAGATGATAGATTAATAATATGGGATGTTAATGACTATCATAAAAAAGAAGTTACTCAACCTAAAACTAATGTTTCTATTCATTTTCCGGATGGGTCTGTTATTAATGAAGATAAAGAAACTGGACCTGAATTGATACCCGAAACGCAATATACTTTTTTATTAAAAAAGGTATCTAATGCTATAGAAGTATATTCGTTGGGTAATTTTGACAAAAATAGTATACTATTTGGGGGGAGAGATGAAACTATTAAAATAATGGATAGAAAATTGGAAAAAATTAATAAAATTTTTAAAGGACATGAAAACACTGTTTTTAGTGTAATTAAATTTAATGAAAAATTTATTTGTAGCGGAAGCGCAGATAAAAAAATAAAAATTTGGGATGTTAATAAAATAAAATGTATTGATACTTATAAAGGTCATAATGATATTGTAAATTGTTTAGTTAAGTTAAATAATAATGATAGTTTATTTGCTTCAGGGAGCAATGATAAAATAATTAAAATATTGGAATTTAAATTTAATCCGGAATTGAAAAATAATAAAATTAAATTAGTTAAAAATTTAAATGGGCATGAAGATGGAATTGTATGTTTAATTCAATTAAAAGATACAAGATTAGCTTCAGGAAGTTATGATTTTAGTATTAGATTGTGGGATGTTAAAGATTATACTTGTAATCAAATTTTGTTGGGACATAAAAATACGGTTTTTTCGCTGTGTCAATTGAAAGATGGAAGATTAGTTTCTGGTAGTGCGGATAAAACAATTAAAATTTGGCAATAATTTTTTTTTATTATTATTATTATATTATTATTTATTTTTTTATTTAAAGTAAATTTTTATGTGTTTTTTTTTAATAAATAATTTTTTTTATAAATTTTATAATAATAATAATTTTTATGAATAATGAAAATGAAAATTTGAATATGAGTAATTTTATAAAAAATATTATGATTGAACCAAAAAATCGATATTTTTCAATAATAAAACAAATTTACAATTATTTAATCGAATATTTACCATTAATAAATGTTTTAAATATTAAAAAACAAAATAATAATTTTAATGATATTATTTACGAAATTTCAAAATATATTGAATATAAAAAAATTTCAGCAGGAAAATACATTAAAAATTTTCATTCAGAAGATAATTATTTTTATCTTATTATGAACGGAAGTTTTGTTGAAATAACAATTATGAGCGAAAAATTATTTATTACTACAAAAGAATATTTTACTTATTTAATTAAATTACAACAAAATAAAGAAAATATTTTATTAAAACATACAATTTTATTAAATATTAAAACATTTCCAATTAATATTAATGATAATTTATTAGAATTAAGTATTAAAAATAATATTTTTTCTGAAGATGAATTGAATATTTTATTATTAGAAATAAAAATAAATAAAGATAAAACAAAAATAGAAAATTATTTAAATTACATAAAAATTAAAATAAATAATAAATTTTCTTCTGAATGTAAATTTCATGCAATTGTTCCTTTTTATAAAATAAAAAATTATCTAAATGAAGGTGATACTATAGATACATTAACTTATCCTAAACATATAAAAAGTTTAAATGGATTTTTATGTTTAAAAAAATCAGAATTATTATTTATAAATAAAATTGGCATTGAAAATAAAGAATTTTGGAAAGTTTTAAAAAATAATAATTTTAATATTTTATCTGAAATTTTTTCAAATTTACATTTATTTGATGGTTATAATATGTCTTTTTTTATAAATAATTTTTTTCCTTATTTTCAATTACAAAAATATAAAAAAGGTGACATTATAATTAATGAAAATTATTTAAATATTGGATTATTTTTTGTAATTAATGGAACTTTTAAAGTAAAAACAAAAAAAAATTATTATGAATTAAATGAATTAATTGAAATGTTAAAACATTCTTTAGATGATTTTTCTAATTATTTATCTAAATTAAAATTTATAAATAATATTAAAAAATTCAATAAAAATGATATTCAAGATCCAATTATTAACGATAAATTATTTATTAAAAAATTAAATGAACAAAGAGAAATTATTTTATCATTTATTTCTGGAAATAAAATTTTAGGTTTAAATGAATTTTATAATTATAAAACACAATATTATCATTTAACTTTAGAAGTTATTTCAAATGAAGCTAATGTTTTCTTTTTACCTAAAACATTATCAACTTCATTAATTAATTCATTTGATTCTTTAAATAAAAAATTTGCTGAATTAATTGAAAATAAAACTAAATTTTATATAAAATTTATTCAAAATTATTTAATTAATTTTGAAAATGAAATTAGTAAAATTATAAAATTAAAGAATGATTTAAAAATTAGAAAATTAAATATTAATAAAAATAATAGTTTTAAAATTAGACCTTTAACTCAAGATAAATTAAAAAATAATTTTACTAATAATAATTTTATGATTAATTATAAAATAATAAGAAATAAAATATTAACTAATAATAATAATAATATTAATTTAAAATCTTCTTTTAGTATGAAACATTTTAAAACTAATTTCAAACAAGATAAATTAAAAACAAGAATGGAAGAAATTATTAATAGTTATAAAAATAAAAAATTAAATAAATCATTAAGTTATTTTAATTTTAAGAAAAAACCAAAAATTATTTTTCATAAAAGTGAAATTAATTTTAATAAAATAAAAAAATATATTTGAGTTTTTATAAATAATTCTATTTTATTATTTTTTTTTCAAATAATAATTTTATATAAAAAATTATATTTTAATTATTATTAAACATATAAAAGTTTAAATTT
>JAEEGK010032135.1_pt1 | contig 10288 bp, 10 predicted proteins | sample 8958771 | NCBI WGS metagenome assembly JAEEGK01 (sample SAMN16246547, study PRJNA631951) | gut metagenome | biome: gut microbiome; feature: rumen; material: SC-attached | host: Bos | place: Iran: Karaj | collected 2018-10 | reverse complement strand
TTTGAGGAAATGACGCATCATGCCGCTGTGTTTCAATGAAAAAGCATGAGTCATCATGCTTTTTTTGTTGAAAATAAATAGTAAGTATATTTACTATAAGTATTTTTACTATTTTTGCCGCAATTTTAGAATTGAAAACGTATTAAATCATCTATTATGAAGCACAATTTTCGCTTTTTTGCTGGAATGCTTTTGTTAGCCATTCCGCTGTGTATCAATGCACAAAACGATGTTCAACAACAAGTCAACGAACTCAAGGGCAAGGTGGACCGCATGCCCAAGATTTCTGGTTTCGTTCAAGGCATGTACCAAGCCAACTTGAGCGACAAGGGTGAACTGCTCGACAACACTCTCAGAATGCGCCGCGTTCGTATGTCGGTTGAAGGCAACCTTTCGAAGACCGTGAGCTATAAAATCCAAGGCGACTTCAGCCGTAGCCCCATGCTCGTCGATGCTTTCATCAAGTACAAACCCTGCAGAGAGTTTGCCATCCAACTCGGTCAGTTCAAGACCCCGTTCACGATTGAAAGCCCCATCAATCCCGTCAACCTCGAAATCTTCGACTACGGCGAGAGCGTCAAAGGGCTCACAGGCTACAGCGACGTTTGCGGCGTGGGTTCATTGGGCCGCGACCTCGGTATCATGGCCACAGGTAGCCTCTTCCCCGTGGAAGGCGAAGAAGGTTACAAATACAGCATCGTTGACTACAGCCTCGGCGTATTCAACGGTAATGGAGCCAACCAACTCGACAACAACAACCGCAAGGACATTGTGGGCCGCCTCGAAGTACATCCCGGTCTGAAAGCTTTGACTTTGAGCGGTTCGTACTACTATGGCAAGTACACCAAAGACGACAATGTCAACTGCACTCGCGACCGTTGGGCAGCTGGTGCACAATACAACGACGGTAAGCTCGTTCTCCGTGGCGAATACATCGGTGGCAAGACGGGATATGCTCCTACAACTATTCCTGAAGACCTTGGCTATTTCAACAGCAATGGTTACTATGGCGTGATTGGATACAACTTCCAAGCTGGCGAACAGAAAATCATGCCCGTCCTGCGTTATGAACACTTCACCAAAGATGCCAGTATAGCAAAAGGCGGCACAAATTGGTACACTGTGGGCATCAACTACTGGCCTCTGAAGTCCGTGAACTTCAAACTTGACTATTCATTAGTACAGAAAGAAACTGGTGAGAACTCACACCGTGTGGTCGGTATCCTGAGCTACAAATTTTAAATCTTGAATCTTAAATTTTGAATCGTTATGGCAAACAATAACGCATCCAACCTTTGGAAAAAAGAAGACTGGCTGGCCGTGTGGATTGGCTTCATCGTCATCGCGGTGGCCTGCATCGCCGTGCTGACCGGTTCATTTGATTTCTCCGCCGCCAAGTTCGGCACCTGGCATTGGTGGGAAAACGTCGAGGAAAAGAAATCCTTGGCTGCCCAATTCAACGGTGAGTTCTGGATCAAACTGCTCCGCACCTTCTTGGTGACGGGCATCCTGTTCGGCCTCGGCATCAAGTTGCAAGGCGAGAAAATCGGCAAATTCATTCCCGCCTTTATCGTGTTGTTCATCATCTGCATCGTGGTGAGAATGATCAGTGCCGAATACACTCTGAAGATGTACCTTGAATGGGCTTTCTGGGCCTTGCTCATTGGCCTGCTTATCTCCAACACTGTCGGCACGCCAGAATGGCTGAAACCTGCCATCCGTACTGAGTTCTACATCAAGACAGGTCTGGTCATCATGGGCTTCTCCGTGCTGTTCAGCAACATCGCCAAGTTCGGTCTCTACGGTCTCGGCATCGCATGGATTGTGACGCCTATCGTCATCATCTTCATGTGGTGGCTCGGCACCAAAGTGCTGAAAATTGACAACAAGCCGTTGGTCATCACTTTGGCTTCAGCCACTTCGGTGTGCGGTACCAGTGCCGCCATCGCAACGGGAGCTGCCGCCAAGGCCAAGAAGGAAGATCTCTCGTTGGCCATCTCCATCTCCATTATCTTCACCATTTTGATGATGGTGTTCGAACCTATGATCATCCGCGCCTGCGGCATGAACCAACTCATGGGTGGTGCCCTCATCGGCGGCACCGTCGACTCAACGGGTGCCGTGGTGCTGGCTGGTAACGCCCTCGGCGAGGAAGCTGAACAGGCAGCCGTATTGGTGAAGTCCATCCAAAACATCCTCATCGGTTTCATTGCCTTCTTCGTGGCCATCTTCTTTGCCACCAAGGTCGACAAGACCAGCAACAGCAAAGTCGGCGCAGGTGAGATTTGGACACGTTTCCCGAAGTTCATCATCGGTTTCTTCGTGGCATCGCTCGTGGCATCCTTCATCATCCAACCTATGGGTGGCGACGTGAAAGCCATCAACGGCGTCCTCGACCAATACAAGAACTGGGCATTCGTGTTGGCTTTCACCAGCATCGGCCTCGACACCAACTTCAAGAGCCTATTCAAGCAGATGCAAGGTGGCAAGGTGCTCTGGCTCTACATCATCGGCCAGGTGTTCAACATCCTCCTCACGCTGTTTGCAGTATGGTTCCTGCTCTCAGGCGTGATGTTTGATGTTCCCGTCCTCGACATGTTCAAATGATGAACAAAAACCACAAGATATTCAAAGTGATTACCATCGTGGTGGTGGTAATCACTTTGTTTTTGGCCGGCTGGATCATGGCCAACAAATTCGGCCTCGTCGAAGGCTACGACTTTGGTGCGGGTGCTTATTTCTACGCCGACATCCCTACCGAACAATACTCCGAAATCGACCACGAAGGCGCCTATCAAACTTCCGTGCCAAAATGGATCTTCTACGTCCTCTTCTTCGCCTGGGGCTGGCTGATGTGGCGGCTTTGGGTGTGGATTGAGACACGGGGAAAGAAATAGACCATTAAATAAGGGCGTTAGGCAGATACTTCCCAAAATCCACAATTGGCAGCTTGCTTCCTTTTGCCACCACTTCCTTGACAAACTGCTCACATTCTTCAACCGACATCTTTCCTCGCTTCATTGCATAATATAGGAAATCAATCGTAGTCAGATAAGTGATTTGCTGTTTTTCACAATACTCCTTAATGTCTTTCAGATTGCTGCTGCCGATGACATTGTGGGTATAACGGCAATAGGCCATACAAGCACTCTCCCCTTTGCCGAAAGTCCGCAAAAGCCTGGCATATTCGATCATCATCTCCCCTGTCGGGTTGAATGTCTCCTTTGAAATGTTCTTCAGAAAAAAGAATTGGTTGTCCAACTGGTTTTGAATAGATCCAATCTCATCATATACCGTACTCAAAACGACATGTTCATATTCCGGCAATATTTCCGGCAACATGTTAAGCCGTCCCGCCTTGGCGAAATGAAGCAACACGTCAGCATCCAGTATGATTTTGACCTTCTCCATAGCCGATTAGGTTGAGCAGTTCGAGATAATGCCCTTCGGAAATTCTTTCCTCATCGAATAACTTTCGAGCCTTGGAACCAAAATCACCGATGACCAATCCCTCGTTTCCTTTTGAATAGAGTTCGACATCATATCCGCGCAAAGCTGCCTCCTGCGTAATCGAAACTGCCAATAATTTGTCATCGGACAAAGGACTGATAATGTGCAATTCCTTCAGCCTCACCACCAAAGTATGATGCGAAACCCCATAAAGATGCTCCATTCGAAGCAACGTGTCAATACTGACACTCTTGCCGACAATCTCATCGGATGGAATGTTTTTCAGCAAACCTTCCTTGGGCATTAGCAAAGCGGAAGCGAACAGGTTGGCCGACCTCTCAGCGGTATCGGTATAGATGGAGTTGTCGCAGAAATGCGGCTGGGGATTCTCATCGTAATACAAATGATACAACTCATGCGCAATGGTAAAGTGCTGCCGTCCCCGCCTCGAATTGCTGTTCACCAACATGAATCGATGCTTCTTGTCTGGGGTCAACAAAGACAATCCAAATAATTTATCAGACAAAGGACGATAGAGTGTCATTACATTCAATTGACGGAGGACAGTTTTCATATTGAGCGGCTCCGTTGCGGAAACACGCAGCAACTCGCTTCGCATCTTTCCTGCAAGGATTTCGGCCGTTTCAAGGTTCAGCTTTTTCATTTTCCCAACAGCCTTTCCATTTTCAAATAATTCATCACAACGCTCTTGAATGAAGCCACTTCTCGCAAATCATCAGCGCTAAGGTCATCAGCGCGGAAGGCGCAGACCAGCATATTGCGGACTGCCGTTTCATCTTCCTCGAAGAGAAGTGCCAATTCGCAGCCAAACAAATCCGCTGTCTTTTGCAGCACTTCCAAAGGCGTTTCGCGCTCGCCTGCCTCATAGTTGGCGTAAGCCGAACGCCCAACGCAAAGATATTCAGCCATTTTCTCTTGCGTATAGCCGTTGGCCTCACGCAAGGCTTTCAGGTTTCTGCCTGTGATTGTGTTCATTTTGACTTTTTTTTAACTTCTTTTTGCGTGGCAAAAATACAAAATATTTCGATAATTATACATTTTGCCACGGAATTTGTGTATTTTTGCAGAAATAAATCAAACATCATGGACAAATCAAAACTAGCCAAATACGAATCAGAGATAATCCACAATTATCCAGGAGTAATAGCTGTTACGGCCTCACTTTACTCCGCATTATGCGAACCTGAAATAAAGCCTTTCACCAAAGATGACCTACGCCGATTGTATGATTATTTCAAGGCAATGTTCAAACATCAAATTGAAAAGAATGATGTTTTGTCGGATGAAGAAAAAGAACGAAAGAAAATGGGTATCGATAAATGGTTAGGCATCGGGGAATGCTTTGACCAATCCAGATTGGTCACCGACCCTTATTATCCGCCACGGCCTGCACAAATTAGCGTTTATGACCGAATTGTGTTTGTGATTATGGCCAATTCCGTTCTTGCTGGACTGAGGAAAACTCTTGATGTCGGGCAAACATGACATCTATTGAAAAGCCATCTAGTTCCCTACCTCTATCTTTCTAATAAGAAAGCATCACCTGTCCTACAAAACTTTATGCATACCCCCTTATTGCGAAACCTTTTTTCAATGGCTTGTCGTTTCGTGTCGTTTTTGGGACAAGTGTTTGAAAACACGGCAAAAGCCATTCGTTTTGCCTCTCTCTGTCGTGGCGGAAGTTTTTCTATTGTCTCTTTCAGTTGTTCCACGGCTTTCATTGTGTCACCACCCTTTAATTCAACGAAATACTGGTCGGCATACATCTCACTTTCAAGCAACTTGTCGCATTTAGGTCCATCGGCAGCACTAAAAACACAACCATCCACCTGAATTGCCAAATAGGAGTTATGATTGGGATTCTCAAAAGCTATCCTTGATTTTTTCTCGGAAAAAACAATGAGGGGATTGGATGTTTTTGTGGTACAATGTGCAGGTATCTCTCTCATTGTTCAAGTAGTTTTGAGAAATCGGACGCGATGGCATCTGATGCAGCATCCAACTCGGTTTGGGAGATCAGTCTCAGCTCGTAGTCTTTTATGTCTTTGACAGTGCCCTTATCTACGGCATAAACATTGATTTCTTCAAATGGTATTGCGGTGGATTTGCCAACAACCGATTCCACGTTTATATTGTCTTTGCTGTCGGCAGCTTGAATAAGGTTATTAAATGACGACAGGATATAAGGACTATGCGTAGCTATACAAAGGCTATTGTTCTTTGTGCTGTTGATTTGTTCAGCCATCCATTTCACCAACTCGTATTGTGTAGAAGGGAAAAGGTTTTCTTCGGGCTCTTCAAGATAGATGGAAACATATTGGGTTAAGGAATAATTCTCAACAATTTCGCTAAACCGAGATTCTTCCTTAAACGAGCCGAAAAATTTAATCCGAGGTTCAGGATAGGTATTTGTGATGTCATCAACTCGACCTACAGCCATAGTACCATTCGATTGAGTAAACCTCTCTTTATACAATATATCTTGTAGGTTGTTCAGTTCGCGTTCCTGTGCCACACTTAATTTACGAGGGCGGTGTATTTCATGATACGTCAGATAGTTTATCAATCCACAAAGTGGAACGATGGACTGAAGACCGCTTGATGCGTTTTGAAATGCGATTTCGGTGTTTTTGTCAATCAGAATTGATTCTTTGTGCTGCCCATTGTCCTTATAATATGAAACCCCAAGATTTAGGATGTCAAGCTTGTAGTATTGTGAAAACGTATTGCGGGCATTCTCCCAGTCTGACATATAACCTTGAGTATTGTTGTCGTTACTGAAAGAGATGTCGAACCAATTAGGAATAACAGCCACAATATTGCGTTCGGCAGGTATGTATGCTATTTGAGGCCGACAATATTGCCACCTGTTACGTGGTTTCCACTTAAACGAGAACTGAATGCTCTCGGGGGACCCAGAAATGGAAAAGGCCATAAAAGGAGATTCATATTTAATCAGAAATCCTTTTTTTATGAAGCCGTTCATTCTGTGATACTCGACAAGCCTTTTCCAGAAACTGACCTCATTCAAATAGTCATCAGGAGATTGGCTCAATTCGATTCGTTTCTCTACCCAATTGCAAAATGAGGCTATTTTTAGAATACAGCTCTTACCCGAACTTTGTGGGCCAATAAAAAGATTATATTTGGCAAGATTGACAGATGCGCTCTTCAATGGCCCTATGTTCTTGATCGTTAATCTATTCATATACATTCAGTTCTTTTTTCTGCAAAAGTACGAAAATAATGGTATCAATGCCACCATCATGGAAAAAAGTCAGATATTGTTAATCGAATCCGATGAAAAACACGTGACAAAATCGACTTGCCACCCACCCCTATATCAGGTACGATGCCAAGAAATGGCGAAAAGAACTTGCCGAAACAATGGTGAAAAAGGGGTTGGAAAAGATGAAAATGGAGTCAGAAAAGAGAACCGTGGACTAATTATCGTACGCAAGCTGGTTTTCAAAAGACCTTTGCCACGTTTGGTCTTTTGATTTGTTTTGACTTCAATTCTCAAATTGGATGAAAAAGCACTTCACCGGTTTGAGATGCCCGTTGTTTCTTACGGTAGAGCAAATCCGTAAGACTGATTCTCATTTCCAAAACATTCAAAATATCCTGTGAATCCATAAGGATTATGTCATCCGCGTTAAGATATTCAATACATTCTTTAGAAAAGCCGTTTATTGAGATAAAAAGACCAAGTGTTGTTTTTAGTTTACTGCGAACCTTACCTTGAAAGGATTGAATTGACGATTTAGGCATAGGTGATTCTACCCATTTCGCCTCAATCAAATAATGTTGATTGTCGTGAACAAACGCACCATCAATTTGTTCTCCCTGTGCCTTATATGAGCATTTGGGATCTAAATCATAAAGAAGAAATAACCGATTTAAAAATCTCTCAAATTCCAAACCTCTGTTTTGGTGATTGGGTTGTAATGATAGATCAAAAAACAATTTTTTAAGATTGCTTAATTCGTCCGTAATTGCTTTTGTCTTTTTTTGCAATGTGTCATACCTCTCTTTGTTTTCTTGCATTCTTTGCTTTTCCTGTTGTATTTGAAGGTAACCTTGTGTTTGCTTTCTTAAAGCCTCTACACTTTGCTGAGCATATTTTACTTTTTTATCTCCATCCTCCCATTTTTCTAGATGACTAAAATCTGTCATGTCCGTTACAGCAAAAATCAAAGAAAGCAAATCCTCGCGATAAATATCTTGCCTATCAGCCATTCTCATCACAATATCTTCAACTGTTTGTCTTTTTACTTGGGTAAAGTCAATAGTAGCAAGGAAACGCTTGTTCGCCACAGATTGATATACAAATTGTTTTAATTCATCTTTCTTCCAATAAACATGAATTAATGCCTCTTTTAATGCCAATATTGCAGCTGGAGAAATCTTTTTATTATCCATTCCTTTATTTTTTTGCAAAAATACAAGTTTTATCTGACATAAGGGGCTTTCTGATCAATAACTATAAACTGGCCGCATTATGATCTTTCTATCACCGTTATTTCCTCTTCAGTAAGCCCGTAAAGTTGATAAACCAAATGGTCAATTTCAGATTCTAAAGCAGAGGTATCAGCAAGGGAATTAGTTTGTTTTACCTTCAAAATCTTCCTAACATTGTCAATTATTGATGACTGTGCATATTCGCTTGCTAATTCAAAAGGAAATTGTTCTATAGTACTTTTGTTAATAGCCAAATACCCTCCTGCTAAATGTTTGTCTCTAAACCTGTTAATCAAATAGTATGATGTGTATTTTGAGTTCAATAGTCCCAAAACATAAAGTGGATTATAACCATTAAAATCATATATAGCGTATGTTCCTACACCAATTGCCAACGGATTTTCCACATAAGTTGCTTCAACAACCTTAGTCATTCCCGCAATTACTATTTTAGGATTCATCCACATTGAAATCTTTCCATTAGAGAAACTGCTATCTAAACAAACAAAGGCATCATCGTACTTGTCTTTCATATACCTCACACCTTTATTGTTGTAGTAATATCTGTCAATGTTACCACTTACCGTGAAAGGAATTGAGTTCTTACATTTAAAGCCGTACACAAATTCTTTTAGTTTTTGCGCTTCAAAGCCTGTTGCACCAGCGCAAACCTTTAACCCAGAACTCAATAATGTTCTTTTAATTTCTATTTCATGTTGACGCTCTTTCTTGTTTTTAAGCAAGTCTTCATATAGGTTCAACGAAAAACGCGCATATTCTAAATCGCCTTGTTTGCTTCCATTTATAATAATTGGATAAACACTTGCTTCTTTAAATACATTGAAAACAGAAACATCTAAACTGCAATATAATCCTTGTTTCAACAATACTCCCATCGTTTGTTTTGCATAGTCTGCAACATGCAACTTATTGGGTATAATCCAACAAAAAACATTATTTGATAAGTTAACACCTTGAAGCAAAAACAAAACATATAGATCATAGGCTCCTGTTGCATGTGGATAAATTCTCTTGTAAACAAGTTTTGTAGACTCGGATCTGGCCATATTAACCGCGCTCACATACGGTGGATTTCCAATAACAATATCAAATCCACCTTTGGAAAACACATCATGGAACCAAGTGTGCCAAAGGAAAAACTGGTCATTGCCCGAAAGGTCGAGGTCACCGAAGTCAACATTGATGTGTTGCTCTCGGAGTTGTTGCTTCACATTTTCGATAATGCGAATGCGAAGGGATTGCTTTTCTTTGTGGTCGGTACAGTCAAAGTATTGGGAAAGCATGTCGCGAAGTTCTTTGCGATATACGTCAATCATGTCATCGAAGAAGGTGAGCATTCCAGTGTCATCCGCTTTCTTTTCCGTCATCATGGAAAGGTCAACGCCCTTATACTGCTCCAAAAGAGAGTTGCCTTGCATAATCTTATAGTCAAGGTTGGGCAGTGCCTGTGGCGTTTCCTCATCAACGATGAGTGAAAGCCAAAAGCGCAAACGGGCAATGTCAACGGCTCCTCGCTCGATGTCAACGCCATAGGCATTCTGTTGGATGATATGCTTCTTGATTTCTGCCGCTTGGTGTTGGCTGATGCCTTCCAAGGCAGTACGGCAAAGGAACAACTCCTTCAGCAAGCCCATCGGGAAGGCTCCCGAGCCAATGGCGGGGTCGCATATCTTGACATCCTTCAATAATTGGTCAGTGTTCTCTGGCAAATGCTCCTGAACTTGGTGTGTGGTCACAAATTGGCGAATGGCCTCTTTTGTCATCTCGTCCTTAATACCTGTCTGCAAATAGGCAATGAGACTTTCGCGGCACATATAACTGACAATCTCCTTGGGCGTATAGAAAGCACCTTTATCCTTATTGTCTTCAAGCAAGTTCTCGAAGATGCGCCCCAACATCTCAGGATCAACGCCAACTTCTGCGTCATCAGGGTCATTCTCGTCAATGGTGAAGTTGTAGGAGGCAAAGAAGTCGAGCAACGATTTCATGTATTTTTCAGGCAATGGAAAGTCTGTGTCATCTGTGGCATCTTGTTCAAACAAACCGCCATTCAGATAGGGAGTGCGATACTGCGGCAACTTCTTTTCATTTTCTGAATTTAAGTCATTGAAAAGAGGTTCAAGCACTTTGTCAATAAAATGATCTTTGTCATTACAACTGGCAAAGAGGTTTTGAATAAACTCTGAATCACCGCTCCCCCATTCATCATGGATGCCGACACCCAACCAGCCTTTCTTTTGCAGAAATTGCAGGAATACAAGTCGACCCATCAGTTTCTTCACATAGTCGCGAATCGCTTTTTCAGGATTCGGAAAGCGCGAGAATTGTTGCATAA
>JAEEGK010032131.1_pt1 | contig 10290 bp, 9 predicted proteins | sample 8958771 | NCBI WGS metagenome assembly JAEEGK01 (sample SAMN16246547, study PRJNA631951) | gut metagenome | biome: gut microbiome; feature: rumen; material: SC-attached | host: Bos | place: Iran: Karaj | collected 2018-10 | reverse complement strand
CTCTACGGATATCCCTATTATCTGACATTTGACTCATCTGAACATCAAGATTATAAAGAGTTCTTTCATTCGCTCTTAATGGAATCAAGTTATTCGGAACGCTTTTACCAAGTCTTGTAAAAAGAACACAAGCGAGAGTATAAGAAGGCATTATTTCGCCATTTTCGATACGGGAAAGTGTAGTTCGGTTGCAAACACCATAGCAAAGGTCATTTTGAGAAATATTTTTTTTCATTCTTTCTTGTAAAATTAAACGTCCCACTATAGTTGTTTTCATGCAGTAATCCAGTCTGGTAAAATATAGTTATATTTATTTTTTAATTCAGCGCATAATTCATCTATTTGTCCTTGTTTTTTCTGGTATTTTAAAATAATGAACATTGGCCTCAATGATTTTAAACTTGCTTCTGAATAACCAAGAATAATTTCCATTTTTGCCTTTATATACAATAAATCTGTTAATTTATCTAAGATATCTTTTTCAATTAAAAAATCGATTCCTTGCTCGGCAAGTTTTAAGGCAGATTCAAATGCATTTGCTTCTTCTTTGCATTTGCAAAGATTCAAAATAACAACGGCAAAATATTTATCTTTTTCGTCCTCATCAATATTTTCACACTGCATGTAATCATATAAAAACTGAAACAATTTATACGCTTGTTTTCTATTTTGAGTATTTAACATTAAGCAGGCAATTTTATAAATGCAAAGAAGTTCATTTGACGTGTAATAATTTTTTTTCTTAAAATTTGCATCCGTTGAAAATGAAGGTAAAGTTTCTTTTATTGCAGACAAATATAAATTCAAAAGTTCGTCTTTATCGCATTGCCCTTTTTCCAGACATAACGCCTTATATGAAAAATAAAACTGCCAGTCAAAAGCATCCATACCGACTGGATTATCTTTAAACTTTTCAAGAAGTTCAAAAAAATCTAAATCATTTTTCTCTGCTTCTTCTATCTGCTCTTGAAGAATATATTTATCATACTCTTCATCAGTAACCGAAACCATATTCATGGGAGTTTTTAAGCCAAGCCGCGCAAAAATTTGTTTTATAACTCCCAGTTGAGGCATTGTATGACCGTTTTCTATTCTGGAGATTGTGACTGTATCCAAATCACCTATGCATAAATCATCTTGAGTAAGATTTTTACGTTTTCGAAATTCTTTTATGATTGCTCCGATATACTGCTGCCCCATAGAAAAATTATAACACACCTTTATATTTTATGCTAATTCTTTCAATAATATAGACACTTATTGATATCTCCTAAATGTCAAAAAAAATAAAAGTGTGCGTATTATGTTATGTTTTATGCGTTTTTTGTCATTTATACTTTTAGAAAAATAATATAGAGAGGTATAGAAAATGAAAAAACTCAAAAACAAATCAAAAAAAATTATGATGGCAGCTGTTGCTGGACTTTCATTATTATTCAGTTCGTGTTCATTTTTTCAGCACGCACAAATAAAAACAGAAATAACAGATATTTCAAAAGATACCGGCTTTTCAGAAATCGTAACACAAGGCTATATGGGCGGTTCTCTTGTATACAATGATAAGAATGTTTCGTTAGGACAACTTGCAGAAGGAGTTTGTGCGGGCATTAGATTAAGTAAGGCAGAAAGCAAGGAAGTGGGTAATGGTCAGACAGTATTCAAAGAAATTGATAATTCTGCACAATATGGACTTTTACAGATTGAAAAGAAACATCTTATAGGTCGTTACGGTTTAGATGAAGTAAATAAAATTCAAGCAAACCTTTTCTTGGGGTTGAAAAACTTAAAAGTTTTGGGTATTTCTATAGGAGATATAGGAAAAAATTGGGATTGGGATTTAGCAGAATACAGATGCACAATTATTCCTAAAACGAAGTTTTACGACAAGGAGCTCAACTAATGTACTACAAAAAGATTTATGCAGCATTATTATCCATTTCTATATTTGCACTTGTTTCTTGTGCTACAACTCCATTTTATGTGGCAGAACTCACGCAGATTCAAGCAGAAGAATTGTCTCAAATTCAGAATGATGTAATACAAGAAGGAAATATCATTAAGGTAAAAAATCGAAATGCTTTTTCGTCAGACAATTATGATATTCAGTATTGTATTAACAAAAGCTTTTATTGGCCATTCAGAATAGTTACAGCAATCAACAACTCTACAGAACAGGTTAATATAAACTGTAATGGAAATGAATCAACCATAAAATTAACTTACGATTATCATACTAAAAAAAATCCTGATGCAGATGAGTTTACAAGGGAAAGTGATAAATATATATCATTTGTAAATCACATCAAGATAAAAAATGCGCCTGATGAATATTCCTTTGAAAGTATTGGACACAGTCGGCCTCTATTTTTCTTTATGTATGATGGATTCAGTTCGAATAATTATTGTGCAAACAATTTGCCCGCTGTTCTTGCAAGTTTTACCGTAAAAGAAAAGAACTATAAAATCTGTGCAACAAAGATGCCTGTTTATTTGCCTAAGAATAAAGAGCAAGCTTTTGATAAAGAAGCTATTTATTCTGAAAAAACTTATTCCTTCAGGGACTTACTCAAAGAAAAAGACCAAGTCTTTTTAATAATGGATGAAGAAAATAATATTTTTGCTTCATTCACCCAAAATAATTATTCTATATATGATACAGCAGAAAAAGATTCTGAAGGTTTTTCATCAATCAGTACAACAGATTTGACATTTATAATTGGATTGTATTCAAGAATTTTTGAACTTGTGAAATAAATAAAATACATAAAGCATCAAGGAGCTCAACTAAGAAAAAATATTTATATGGCTAACTTTTGTGATTCCTGACGGTTTTCTCAAAAAAACACAACCATTCATAGCAAACGTATTATCTCAAAACAAATCCAACATTGAATCAAGGTAGATTGCTTCGCGGACTTCGAGCTGGTGCTCTGGTTTGGTCATGTAATATAGAATGAACTCAAGGACAATTGCACTGCCTAAACCACGACCTTCGATTTTAAAGTTGGAAAATCCCATGGGAAGATATGTATTAAGGATATCATATATACCGATAAAACCCGGGTTCTTCATTGCGAGCGAAAACCTGTAACCGCCGGACGATTCAGAAGAAATACACTGATGCTCAAGAACATCCTGCCCAAGATTTTTGCGGCTTACATTTTCGTAGCAGATTTTTCGTGCTTTGCAGTCAAAATCACAACATTCGTTACAGAGAAACTCAACTTTATCTTTCTGAGCTTGTAGCAATCCGCTTAATTTCTCAAAATCTTTGTTCAGACGGAAATCGGGTATAACGTATTTGAAATCAGGACGGTTAAGTTCAGACTTAAAATCATCAAAATGCGTAAGAACTTTTGTCGTTGAAGAAACCAGATAAAGATTCGGATAATGTTTTTTTAGATAATCCAAAAGCAAATCTGAATATACGATAACTCCGCTTTGAACCTGAGTTTTTTGAAACAAGGCGCAAAGATTATTGCATTTTTTATCTGCAAGATGTTCTTTTTTCAAAAGGGAATTACTGAACGTAAGGCGAGCGGAAATCTTAAATTCTTCCATAAGATTGAAAACTTCTTTTGGAGTTGAACTGTCGCCTAAACCTGTTCTTCCCCCACCCCAAAGGCAATCCACAGGAGCCCCGTAAATTGAAGCAATATCACACCAATCATAAAAATATTCCCTGTGTTCCCTGTACAGTGGCAGGAAAACTTTATACAGTTCATAAAACTCAAATAATCCGGGAAGATGATAATGTACAGGCGTTTTCTCAGGTTCGTTCATAATTCCACGCATCTTATTCATCACAAGGTTGCCAGAAAATAAATTACAATTTTTTTTAGGATTGTTCTACACCTTCCACCTTACCTTATTACTACACAAATGCTATACTTTCCTTATGTGTATGAAAAAAAGAATTATCAGAAAAATCATTCAAATCATAAGTATTATATTAGGATCAATCATTTTTATGGGATTTACAGGCTGTACTTCGGGATGTGCTTCAAAAACCGCTAAAAGCAAAGGACCTAAGCGCTTTTACAACCCTGATAATATTGTAACAGAAAATCCTGTACCTTTTGAAAACCGCCGCGAAAATCTGGATTTTATTTTTAATAATCAGACACTGGGCACTACGACAATCACAATGAAACGCAGTGAATGGAATCAGCTTTGTGAAAACTACCGCTATTTTTATAGAAACGAAAACTTTGTGCATGTTGAGCTTTATGAGTATAAAAAGGACGGCCAATCCTGGACTATAAAAAATGTGGGATTAAGACAGCGCGGAAACTCAAGCAGATTCTGTCCGCAGGGAATTGATAACGGCCGTGGTCAGGGACAGCGTAACGCAGAATGGAGCTGGGATTATTACAACTATGCCGAAAATCCTAATGATGATTACCGTCAGGCACATTTTAAGGTTGATTTTGAAAGATTCCTTGATGACTCAGAAGAATTAAAAATGGCAAATTGTATGAAAAGCGTTGCCCTCAAACGTATGGATCATAGCTGCGGACGGGAGATTTTCTGTTATGATATGTTCCATAAATACGGTATCTGGACGGTTCCGCGCGCAAGTCACACAAGAGTGATTTTCAATTTTATAGAAGACGATAATTCAATCACAGAAGTTGATTACGGCGTTTATGAAATGTTTGAAGAAATAAACAAGCAGTCTTTAAAAGCCCGTGACAGCGAAAATAACCAGACTCCAAATGCATGGAAAAGCACAAAAGGAAATCTCTGGAAATGCGCCGAAGCTGACCTTAAACATGCCTTTTTAACTGATAGTTCCGGCAAAGGAATGGGAATTGAAAACACCACAATTCTTTTTGATGAAAAAGGAAACCGCACGGGAAAAATCTGGGAAACTTATCCTATGGATTTAAAGACTAATAAAGATAAGTTTGATGAAGCTGCTGCAGAGTTCAAAGCTTTTATTGCAGAACTTAATGCGCTTCCAACTCCTTCCAACCCGAATGACAGAGTTTCAATCGATAAAATCAAGGCTTTTTACGAAAAATGGTTTGATGTTGAGTTTTTTATGAAATCGGAAGCCCTTACAATTTTGTTTGGCATGGATGATGATTACTGGGGAAACGGCAACAATTATTATCTTTACTTTGATACTGCAACAAAAAAATCTACAGGCAAAGTTTATTTTATTTCTTTTGATTTTGATAATTCACTCGGCTGTTCAATTCATCAGGGAGGACTTACAAATAATCCTCTTGACTGGGGAATGGGAGAAAACCGTCCTCTTATGGACAAGCTGCTTATGGTTCCGGAATACAAAAACCGCTTTAAGGAACTGCTGCTGGAAGTTTCTGCCGAAGATTCTTTCTGGAATTATGAAACTTGTAAGGCTCAGTTCGTTTACTGGAAAAAGATGGTTGAACCTTACCTTGGAAGCCGCGATTTGAACATACGAAACAGCATAAAAGTCTGGAATGATTATACCTGGTGCCCGAGCGGTTACTCTATCACCTTCAAATCAAATAATGTTTTTGATGCCACAAGAAAGAGTTTTGAAAAGTGGCTGGAAGATTAATTATTTTCAATTTTGAAAGGAACAACTCACCCCTATTCTCTGCTTCTTCGGCCCCCTTCATTGTGCATAATCAAAAAAAATCGTATACTTACGGAATATGAAAACCTATAAATATGAAACACATCTTCATACATGTCAGGGAAGTGCCTGCGGCTCATCAGCGGGTGCAGATTATATAGAACCTTATTTTAATGCTGGGTATTCGGGCATTTTTGTTACCGACCACTTTTTTGGCGGAAATACGGCAGCATCTAGAGAAGATACCTGGGAAAACCGCATAAATATTTATTGCAGCGGTTATGAAGACGCTCTTAAAGCTGCAGAGCAATTCAACGCTAAGAAGGGATTGACCGGTACTTCCGATGAGTTCAAGGTTTTCTTTGGAATTGAGCAGACTTTTGATGGCGATGATTATCTTGTTTACGGATTGGACAAAGAATATCTCCTTAATCATCCAGAAATTGAAGATATGCGCCACAAAGAACTTTTTGACCTTGTTAATAAGATTGGCGGACTCATGATTCAGGCTCATCCATTCCGTCTGCGAAATTACATCAGTGCTATTCATGTTCATCCGCGCGAAGTTCATGGTGTAGAAGTTTATAACGGCGGAAACAAACCTTCAGAAAACGAACTGGCAATGCTTTATGCATCCCAATATCAGTTTCCAATGACAAGCGGCAGTGATATTCATAAGGTGAGTTTTCTTCTTGATGAAAAAGAAAATATTGCTAAGGGAGAAAATGCAGTTGGCGGTCTGGAGTTTAATTCTCCACTCAAGGACGTTTTTGATTACGCAAAAAGAATTAAAAATAAGGAAGGAAAGCTGATAGGACTTCCTTCAAAATCATAAGAAAACATAATAGGGCAAAACAAGGTATAATTATGAAAGAAAGATTTGACGTAACACCAGAATTATTAAAGAAAAACTTTATTGAGATTTATGGTGATGGAATTGGTACTTGTGCTGACATTGGTACAGGAGCCGGCGAAATCAGAATGTTTGCATCGCCTGCCAGAATAAACATAATCGGCGAGCATATAGACTATAATGGTGGTAAGGTTTTTCCGACAGCAATCGACAAATATCTCTACTGCGCAATCCGAAAACGCAATGACACAATAATTGTTTACAATGATTTGTTTTTTGATGGCACCTATACTTTTGACATAAACGACGACTTTAAGTTTGATCCGGCAAATGACTACGCAAACTTTTTAAACGGAATTATGAGCTGTATGAAAAAACGCGGTTGTCGTTTTGACTGCGGTTTTGACTGCCTTATTGCAAGTAACGTTCCTAGTGCGGGAGGCATTTCATCTTCATCAGCTTTGGAATGCGGATTTGCCTGGGCTGTAAGCGAAACTTTTGGTTTTAATATTTCACGCAAGGATATCGCCCTTATGGGTCAGCAGTCTGAGCACGAGTTTATGAATGTAAACTGCGGAATTATGGACCAGTATATAATTGCTACCGGCAAAAAAGATACAGCAGAACTTTTGGATTGTGCAAAAATTGAACACGAATATGTGCCTCTTAATCTTGGCGACTATCGTTTTATTGTAATGAACACAAAGAAAAAACGCCGCCTTGCAGATTCAAAATATAACGAGCGTCGGGCCCAGTGCGAAGAAGGACTTGCAGCTTTAAAAGCTGCGGCAATCAATTTAACAGCAGACACCTCGAGTGCAAATGCACACGGAAAAATCACAAATACAAAAGATTTGCCTGATTTATGTTCCCTTACTCCTGCTCAGTTTGAAGAATGTAAATCAGCCATAAAAGATGATGTAATTTTGCGCCGCGTTCGTCATTGCGTTACAGAAATGGACAGAGTTTTGCAGGCTGTAGAGGCTCTAAAAGCAAACAATTTGCAGGAATTAGGCAGGCTTTTATATGCTTCCCACAATTCTTTGCGTGATGATTACGAAGTTACAGGACTTGAGCTTGATACTCTGGTTGACGTTGCTTCTAAACAGGAAGGCTGCATTGGAGCTCGTATGACGGGTGCAGGCTTTGGCGGTTGTGCAATTGCCCTTGTTCATAAGGATAAAACTGAGCAGTTCATTCAGAAGGTTCAAAAAGAATATACAAAAGTTGTCGGCTACGAAGGCGGATTTTTTGCCTGCTCAAGTGGCGACGGCGTAAGAGAGATATAATAAAAAGTATTCTCTGAAATAATCGGGATATATGGAGAAAATATGAAATACTTATGTTTAAGTTTTGATGATGGTCCAAACTTTAGCGGCGACAATACAATGAACAATATGCTGGACTTACTTGAAAAAAATAATGTTACTGCAAGCTTCTTTTTAATTGGAAATAAAATATCCCCAGAAAACCGCAAGGTGATTGAAAGGGCTCAAAAATTGGGCTGCGACATTCAGAATCACTCGTGGACACATCCTGCTATGGCCGAAATGGAAGACCAGGCAATCAAAGAAGAGTTCAAGAAGTGTGATGATGCAATTTTTGAAATCACTGGAGTACGTCCTCAGTTTTTCCGCCCGCCATATATTTCTGTAAGCGATAAAATGTTTGATAACATTCCCCTGCCTTTTATCTGCGGTCACGGCTGCCGCGATTGGGAACCAGATTTTCCAGTTGAAGAACGCCTTAAAATGATGATTGAAGGAACAAAAGACGGAACAATCTTCCTTCTCCATGTAAACGACGGCAACGACAAAACTTATAAAACTGTAGAAAAGTTCATTCCTATGATGAAAGAACAGGGCTACACTTTTGTAAATCTGCCTGATTTATTCAAACTGGAAAATGTAAATCCTAACGGAAAAAGAGAGTGCTGGACATTTTTAAAATAGAGGTTGAAAATGAATATTAAATTTATAGATGGTGGAGTTTGTGCCCCACAAGGTTTTACTGCAAACGGAATGAGGGTTGGAATCAAGGCAAGCCGAAAAATCAACGATACAGCCCTTGTTTATTCAGAAGTTCCCTGTAATGCTGCAGGTGTTTTTACACAAAACAGAGTTCAGTCAGAAAGTGTAAAGATTTCTAAAAAACACCTTGCAGATGGTCGCGCTCAGGCTGCAATTGAAATAAGTGGAAACGCGAACACTTGTACAGGCGCTCAGGGCGCTGAAAACGCTCTCAGAATGGCAAAGGCTGCGGCTGCTGCGCTTGGAATTAAAACCGAAGATGTAATTGTTTATTCAACTGGCGTAATTGGCGCTCAGTTTGATGTAACAAAGGTAGAAAAAAATATAGACACGCTCAAAGCAGGATTAAGTAAAAAAGGTCATGAAGAAGCGCGTATTGCAATCATGACAACGGATACTCATTACAAGGAGTGTGCGGTTGAGTTTGAACTGGGCGGAAAAATCTGCCGCATGGGAACAATGTGCAAGGGCTCTGGAATGATTCACATTAACATGGGAACAATGCTTTCTTTTGTAACTACAGACTGCGCAATCTCTTCCGAAATGCTTTCAAAGGCACTGCACGAATCAATTTTGGGAACCTACAACTGCGTTTCGGTTGATGGCGATACGTCTACAAACGATACGCTTACAATTATGGCAAATGGTCTGGCTGGAAATGCTGAAATTACTGGCGAAGGGGCAGATTACGACACATTCCTGGCTGCCCTTAACAAGATGAACACTGTTATGGCTAAAAAAATAGCAGCCGACGGTGAAGGAGCAACCCGACTTGTAGAATGTAACGTAAAGGGTGCCGCAAGCGTTGAATCAGCACGAAAACTCGCAAAAGAAATAATCTGTTCAAGCCTTGTAAAAGCAGCCATGTTCGGAAGTGACGCAAACTTTGGTCGCTTTCTGTGTGCAATGGGCTATTCGGGAGTTGAGTTCGACCCGGACAAAACAAGCATCTGGTTTACAAGTCAGAAAAACTCAAATCGCTACTTTGAAAACTACGACGATTTTGAAGTTCATGGCGAAAACAGCGTAAAAGTTTACGAAAACGGCGTTCCATTGAACTTTGACGAAGACCTTGCAAAACAAATCATGAGCGAACAAGCCGTAGAAATCCTGGTTCAGTGTGGCGAAGGAAATGCCAGCGGAACTGCCTGGGGTTGCGATTTGACTTATGATTATGTAAAGATTAATGGAGATTATAGAACTTAACAATTAACAATTTAAATTGATAATTGATAATCAGGAAATAATATGAAAGAAGAAATGCAGAATTTAACAGCAGAACAATGGTCGGAAGTTTTGGTTCAAGCCCTTCCTTACTTTAAGAATTGGGTTGGAAAAATTGTTGTTGTAAAATACGGTGGAAATGCAATGCTCAACGAAGAGCTCAAGCAGGCCGTAATGGAAGACATTGTTCTATTAAATACAATCGGAATTAAAGTTGTGCTCGTTCATGGCGGTGGTCCGGAAATCAATCACATGCTGGAGCGGGTTGGAAAAGAATCAAAGTTTGTAGACGGTCTTCGCTATACCGATGAAGAAACCATGGAAATTGTTCAGATGGTACTTACCGGCAAACTGAATAAAGATATTGTAGGAATCCTTCTGCAAAAAGGTGGACGTGCAATCGGACTTTCTGGCGTAGATTCGGGCTTACTCCGAGCAAAAAAGACAGAAAAAGACCTTGGATTTGTTGGTGAAGTTACCCAGGTTAATCCGGAGATTTTGACTTCCCTTTTGGATGAAGGCTTTATCCCTGTAGTTTCTACAGTTGCTTTGGGCGAACAGGGCGACACATCACGCTATAACATCAACGCAGACACAGCCGCCGCTAAAAT
>JAEEGK010032129.1_pt1 | contig 10290 bp, 4 predicted proteins | sample 8958771 | NCBI WGS metagenome assembly JAEEGK01 (sample SAMN16246547, study PRJNA631951) | gut metagenome | biome: gut microbiome; feature: rumen; material: SC-attached | host: Bos | place: Iran: Karaj | collected 2018-10 | reverse complement strand
AAATTAGACAAATAAAATCACAAACAACCAATATAAAAATATATATAGATTTATACAAGGAAATTTAGAATTTATAAAAAATATTCAAAGATAACAACATTCATTGTTTAATTACTCTCCTAATAATTTTAAAGAAAATATTTATGAGAATTTTGTTCAAAGAATAAAGGAAAGAAAGAAAATTGAATGAAAAAAATAATACTATATAGAATTAGATAATGAAAAAAAACAAAAAAGGAAATATTAAATTATTATTATATTTAATTATTTTTTTTGTGAAAAAAAATTTTATTTCATTTATATCAAAAAAACCAAATTTTTTTGATAAATTAATATGAAATATTATTTTGAATTTTTTGAATCAAATCATATCCTTTAGTTCTCCAATTATCAGCTGCAACTTTTATTAACCCTCTCATATAATTAGCAGCGTCTTCTTCATTTAATTCTAATTTAAATCTTTCAATAAAATGTTTTATTGAATTTTCTCTAAAACAATCTAATCCAGAACTGAACATTAAATACACAGGATCTAATAAATTATTCATATAATCTCTACAGGCTAAAAAAGCTCTTACTGTTAAATCAACAAAAGTAGCATAAGCTTCACTTTCTGTTCCTTCCATAATTTGAATCATTTCTTTAGTTAATTTAAATGCAGCTTTTTCAAATTTCATATTTCCTCCTGGAGATATATCAAAGATAAAACCAAAATCAATATGAATTAAATGCCCATCTTTATCTATTAAAATATTTCCATTATGACGATCTTTTATTTGAAGAATATAACTTATAATTCCATAAGCAGCAAGAGAGATTATTAAATTTTTTCTTGCACTCCTAAATTTATTTGAATTTTCTTGCCCAAAAGAACAAATATAATAATCATATAAATTTGTTTCATAAGTTTTTCCTATTTGATCTCTTGAATCAGTATCTTTTACAACTTCAATATATCCTCCTAAATCTTTATATTTTCTACTTATTGTTGAAATTGTTTGATAAGGATATGTATATAATTTTAAATTATTTTCATTAAAGATTTCTTGAAATATTTGAATAACTTGTAGAGCTAATGCATCTTGTCTTAAATCATCACCTACTTTAAAAATACAAGGCATATAAATTTGATTGGGGGAATTTTTTTCAATTTGATGTTTTGTGATAGATACTTTTTTATTTACTTTAGAATTTTTGAAATTTTCATTTTCATCAAAATCTAAATCACTTAAAGTACAATTACTTAACTCTGAAATATTATCATTTAGTTCTAAATTATTTTTGTCAGTCACAGCATTATAAGGATAAGAATTTGATAATGAAAAAAAATTAAAGCTTTTATTATTTATATTATTTGGAGCAATTATATTTTCATTAGTATCTTGGAAAATTTTATTATTTATTTCATTAATATTAGTATGAATAACCGAATTTTTTGATACTAAAACTCTTGGTTGAAATGAGGGAATAAAAATTCCTTCAGCTTGTTCAGGCTCAATATTTTCATTTTCATAATTTTTTTCTTCAAAACTTAAATCTGAACATGTAATATCCTCATTATCATTTTTATTATAAGAAGTATTTTCAATTTCAATTTCTGTTTTTGTATTTTTAACACTTGTCAACATTGTAGTAAATAAGACATTATTATTTAAATTCTTTAATTCAGTTTCAATAAAATTAGTAACTCCCATATTTATAAAATGTTCTTTATCAGGGCCAGGGTATTCTACTGCTTCAAATGAAACAATAAATGGTACTTTTTTAGCACTTTGTAGAGTAATTGCACTTTTTGGTAATATATTTAATAGTCTATAAGTTGGATTAGTAGGTAAATAAATATATGGTAAAATTTTACCTTGTAATTTCCCCAATTCTTTTCTTACAAAATCTGTTTTTTCTTCTTTTGTCATTTTTAAACTTAAATTTGCATATTCTCCTTCAGGATGAAGGAAATATCCAGAAACTTCATTTACTTGAGAAAAAATTTCATTTTCTTCAAACCAGAATTTCCTTTTAACATAATTTAAATCTTTTAAAATTTTTAATCTTAGGGTTCGACAAATATTTTCACTTTTAAAATCCTCCTCAATATAATCTTTAGGAAGATATCTCTTTTTTATTTTTGGAGCTGTAACTTCTTCTACTTCTAAAGCCCAAAGAAATTGATGTGCTATCATTGAAGAAACCTTACATTTATGAAAAATAAATTTGGCAACTTGATAATTTGTATCAGTTCTTAATGATTGAATTAATTGAGGTAAATAAAATATTATTGCTTTTGTTAATGCATGTTCAAGCATATGAATACAATATTTATGTAAAAAGACCATTTTTGTATATTTTAAAGAAATAAATTTTAAAGCATAATTCAAAGAAGGGAATCTCCAAAAAATTAAATGTTTCATTATATCTTTATTTGATAAATCATTTAAATTATTTGTTGTTATATATTCTACTAAAAGATTCAACGCAAAAGGTTGATTATAAAAGATTTTTTTTTCTTTATATATATCAATTCCTAATTGATTCACATATTCAGGATATTTTTTAATAATCCAAGGAAATCTTTGAATTAATTTAATACCTAATTTATATGAAAAAGTAAAAGCAGTATTAAAAATTTTTTTTAATTTTTCTTCTGAAAAATCTATGTTTGATTTATGACTTGATGATGGATTATTCCAATATCTAAGTCTTCCTTTTTCATTATCTATTAAATAAATTAATAATTCTTTAAAATGATCATAAATCATTGAATTTTCATTTGGGTCATTTTTATTTGATTTAGATTTTTTTATTTTATTAACTAATATATCAACTTTTGCAAATTTTGATTTTTTAATATTTTTAGAGCTTGCTTCTATTTGAAGTAATTCTTTTGTTTTTGCATCATTTTGTAAATTCTCAATACAATTTGCTAGAGTTTCTGTAATTTCTTTCAAATGAAACTTATTTTCAATCATTCTTCTCATTTTTTCAAACTGAAAATATCTTAATCCATATAAATATACTAAAACTCTAAATTGATTTAATTCTTTTTTAATATTATCAAAAAGAGGAATCCTGCTTTTTATAATATCAATTAATTCCATTGAAATATTAAATACAAAGAAATGTAAATATACATATAAAGGATGTCTTGCTAAATTTTTATCAATTTTTAAATCAACAAATTCTTTAATTATATCATAGATTAATTTTAATTTTTCCATATCACATTTACAAAATTCATTCATACATTCTTTTAAAAATTTTAACAAAATAATTTGTCCATTTATAAATTCTCCATAATGAACATTTTTTGCTTTTTCACTTAATTTTTCATTTATAAGTTCAACATTTTTATTTGGATTGAGAAAATTATCAGATGAAGAAAATAAAATTTCATTTACTATTTTATTTTTAGCACTATAATAAATTTCTTTCGCATTATTTACTGAATCTTCGAAGTTATTTTCTAAATCAAAAATTTCACTTTTTGATTTAATCATTGTTGGTAAAAAATATAATTTAATAGATGAATGATTTAAGCAAGTGGAAATATTACTTAAAATTATAGGAATCATTTCTCTGTCAAAATATAAAATCCATTCCCAACAAAAAGTAGCTGTTTCCATTGCATAAGAATTATTTAATAGTAATGGGATAGAGGTTAAAATATTTATTAATTCATCAATAATTATATTCTTATTAAAAGTAATTTTAAAATCATCTCTTTTTATGTAAACAATAAATGCTGTTAATTCAATTAAAATTGGAGTTATTTTTTGAGAGAGTAAAATTGTGTCTATATTATCATTTAAACATCTTGAGATGTTTTTTGAGATATCATATTTGAATCTATAATAACATTTATTATCATCTTTATTAAATTCAATTCTTAAATTATTAATTTTACCTTCTACAATACCAATATATTTATTTCTTAATTGTAATTTTGTGGATTTTGCATAATCAGAAGGTGAAAAAATATCATTAATTGAACTTAAAGACATATATTTATCATAATTTTTTTTTACATGGGTTTTTAAATAATTTCTAAATTTTTCTGGATTTAAATAGGCACTTGTTTTTAAAGTAGGAGGAATTTCTATTTTTTTGATATTATTATAAATTTTTTGAAGTAAATTTACAGAATAATTCATAGAATCTCGTTGTAGAGAAGGATTAATAGTGTATTGATTTAAATAATTACTCATATTATATGCAATGTTATTATTGTTGATCATATGAGATTTTTGTAATCCTTTTTCAAATACTTTATACAAATTAAAATATGTTTGATTTATTGTTTTTTTCTCTGAAGGTAATTCTAAAATTAAATTATTTTGTGGAATTTCTGTAATAAAATAATCATAATGTTTAAGCGATTGTTCAATTAAAATCCCTAAAATATTAACATAATATTCAAAAATTTCATATTCATTTAATAAAAAAGGAAAATATTTAGAATAAGTTTTAATCATTTTAAGAGCTCTTCCTCTAATTTCAGATTTGAAATAACATGATAACTTTAAAAGTAATTTTAATTCATAAGATAATAATTCCCTCTTAAATTGTGTATTATAACTTTTTTTAAGAACATCAAAATATTTTTCAAAAAATGTAGTAAACATTTTAGAAAGAAATTCATTATTTTTTTGATTATACAAAAAAATATTATCAGTCATTAAATTCATTAAATTAACAATCGATAATTTTGTTGATTTTAAATTTTTTATAAGAATTTTTGAGTCAATAATTTCCAATTGAGAACTCCATTCTTCAGAATTAGAATTATCAAAAATGATTCTAATAAAAAAGTATTTTGAAATAAATTGATAATAAATAGCAACTAAATAAAGTTGTGTTTCAATATTTAATGAACTGAATTCACCAAAATCTGTAAATTCTGAAGGTAATAATTTTTTTGAATTCCCTAATTTTGTAAGTAATAAGGGACTAACTTCAATTTTTACAGGAGATGTTAAAAAAGTATTTTTATTAAAAATAAGTTCAGGAATGTTATTGGCAAAAATTATTAAATATATAGAAAAATCTCTATTATTATCATTTGTATTTGTTAACTTTAATTTTGAGGAAAAATCTAAATTTGGATAAGCAAAAAGTTTAAAAATTATAAAATATGAAAAAATATTTAAAATTTCTTGATTATATTCTTTTTCAAATGTTTCAATTTCAATACTTTTAATTGCTAATATTTCTAAAAAAGTAGTAACATTGTTTTTTATCTCATTACTTGCTAAATTTTTATCAAAATTATTATTATCTTGTAGATAAATGAAATATTTAATTGCAAACTTAAGAGTTAAATAAAATAATTTTTCAGGAGATAATTTAATGTTTTTAAAAAATTCCAAAAAATCAGAAAAATTACATTTACCTTTTAAAGAATGAGTAAATAATAATTCTAAATATTGTATATAATATTCCCCAATTTTATTATTTCTCACATTATTTTTAATAGTAATAAGGAGACTTTTTAGGTAACATATATTATTTTCATTACTAAAAAAAGAAAAATTTGTAAAAGTAATTTCCTCTAATATTTTTATTTTCATTTCTTCTTGACAATTATTTATAATTCTACAAATTAAATTTATAGCAGTATTACTTTGGTCTAAATTATTATTTGAGCTAAAATCTTTCATTAAAAGTCTTATAAATGAAATATGAGATACTTCATTTTCTCTAAATGTCATTTCATATTTAAATATATTTTCAATACATTGTGTATATAATTCTACTTGTTTATATTCTTTTGTTGTAAAAATTAATGAATAAAAATGTTGATAAAATTGAATTAAAGAATCTTTTTTTTTTAATATGTAGAAATTAACATCAATAAAATCTTGAATTATTGATTCTTTAAATTCATTTGATAATTCCATGTTAAAAATTGGTTGGGTTTTTAAATTAAAAAATTTTATAATTTTTGAATTTTTTTCATTTCTTCTATGATAAATAATATACATTATTCTAATTGAAATTTGATATAATTTTTTAATTTTTAAATTTTTTTTTTTCAAAAAAATATCAATTATACTATGACATATTTCTCCTAATTTAATTAAAAATTCTTTTTCAATATTCTTTAATTTTATGAGACATTTTTCTATAATTTTAAAAACATATTTGTTCATCCAATTTTTGTTATTGTTTGAACTTATTAATTCATATAATGCTTTTTTAAAATTTTGAGCAAAAGCATCAAAAAATTCGAATTTTGTTTGTGTAATTGCTTTTAATAAAACTTTAGTTCCGTCATCCAAATTATCATTTGATTGAGTAAATAAATTAATTAACCATTGTGCTGTTTTTTCATTTAATTTATCAGAAACAATTTTTTCAAAAATATTTTTTTTACTTTCTTTAATGAATTTATTGTTCATAATAATAGAAACAATTTTATAATAATGAGACAGAAATTCTGTTCTTTTGGAAGTTTGAACTTCATATGAAAATCCAGTTATTTCTAAAGTTTTAAATAAACTTAAACTTGCTATTTGTTTTATAAATATTGAAGGTATATATTCAATAGAACTTGCTAAGTTAAATAAATGCATCATTATATTATATTGATATTCATTTATAATACTATTTCCATCAGATACTATTGGATTAATAAGTTCAAGACTATGTTTATAATGTTCTTTTATAAATTCTTTATTTCTTTTTTTATCTTTATATTCTTCAATTATTTTTTTTTCAAGTTGTTTAAGGATGGCTTTCATTTTTTTATTTTTTGGTAAATATTATTTGAGAATTACTTTGAATATTTTAATTTATAATTATTATTTAGTAAATTAAATAACTCATCTATAATTAAATGGAAAAATTATTTTTAAATTATTTGAAATATTGTAAAAATTATTATTTAATTCACTAAAAACATTTATTTTTATTGAAAATCAATTAAAATTAAAATGGTCAGATAAATAGAAAAGAAATTCTAAAACAACCTTTATCTTCTTAAAAATAATATCTATTTTAATATAATTATATAATATCATTATTTAAATTAAAAATATAAACAAATATTGAATCTATTATAATGTTGTTAATAATAAAATAATCAGTATTCAAAAAAAAAAAAAATAAATAAAAGTAATATAAAAAGAAAGTTACTTTAATTCAATGAAAAATAATTTTGAAAAAATTCAATGGAGAAATCATATTTTCTAATATTAATAATATAAAAAATAATTTTAGAATAATTTACACACTTCTTTTTTTTGAAAAAATTGTATATATGAGAAAAAAACTTTAATTTTCCCTAGTATCCCTTTTAAATTAGAAAAGATAATTAAAATTGTTAAATTGAATGAATGAGAAAAATCGATTTTAAAATAAATATTAAAAAGACTAATGAAAATAGTATTTTTAAATTTTAATCACTAAAACTATATAAATGTGAAAATAATGATATTATTTAAAAACTAATTTTTTGAAATTTTAGTGTTAAATTTATATCAACAATTTTTGTTTTTTTAATGAAATACATTTATTGTAAAAGTTATTGTATAAAAATTGAAACAAACCTTCAAATAAAAAATGAATATTAATTATAGAGAAAAATAATTTTTGTATTTAAATAAATTCAAAATGATGGAGTTTTATCAAACAAATATTTTTTTTTTAAATCATTAAAAGAAAAATTAAAAATGACAAAGTTAGCTTTGATTTAAAAAAATATGATTGAGATTGTTGGATTTCAATTGTAACTTCAATTTCATTTTTATTTCCATTTTTATCTTCATTTTCGTCTTTACCTTTGTCTTCATTTTCAATTTCATTTTTATTTTCAATATTTTCTTCTTCTTTATCTATATCTTCATTTTCAATTTCATTTTTATTTTCAATATTTTCTTCATTTTCTTCCTTATCTTCATTTTCATTTTCAATTTCATTTTTATTTTCATTTTCATTTTCTTCTTTATCTTCATCTTCATTTTCATTTTCAATTTCATTTTTATTTTCATTTTCATTTTCTTCTTTATCTTCATCTTCAGTCTCATAGTTAAAACCTTCGGATAAATAATCACTAAAAACATAAACAGCTGCTTTTTGATGATAATTATATTGATCTAATAAATTTCCTGGAATATAACAAGTCAAAATTTCTTTCCTTAGACCATAATTACATTCTAATACTTTAATAGAAAAATCAGAAGAATATATCCTAAATATTTCATCTCTAAATTGATTCTTTGATTTTAATAAAGGAAAAGTAATTTTAACAAAATTATTTATTCTATTTAAATATTCTTTTCCATTATAATAATTAAAAATAATATTTGCAAAAGTATTATTATCATTTTTTTTTTTTAATAAAATAGGTGCATCTAAATCAGCTATTAGATCCCCTTCACCAAATTGTCCTTTTTTTCCAAAATAATTTTTTGTCAAATTTATTAATTCATCTAAATTACCTTTTTCATTTTTTATGTCTTGGAATAATTGAGCTGTATCACCTCCCCATCCTACTAAATGAGCATAATTATCTGAATATGAATTTCCGTTTTCTATTCCATTCATTACAGCAAATAAATGAACAAAGTCTAATGTTTCATTTGAAGGTAAGATAATATCTGGGTATTTTCTTATTTCTTCTGTATTTGTATTATTTTCTAAATCTCTATTTTTAATATATTGCACTAAATCAGAAGGGACATTTCCTCCTGCCATTGACCATGCATTTCCTGTGTACTTACCTTCTCTGATATAACTCACTATTAAATGAGTCAAGGAATCATTTGGATTGAATATTGATTTATATTCTTTTATATATAATTCTAGAATTTCTAAATTTAAAATTGAATCATTAAAAGAAATAGAATTTATTTTATATATAAGTAAAGATAAAATAAATAAAATAATGGTATTCATTTATATAAAAAAAAGGATTATTTTTTATATAAAATAAATTCAATTTTTTTTTCAATTTAAAAAATAAATTAAAATATTATAATAATATTCTAATTGAATAAGGTAATATAATGCTGAAAAGAAAATTTAATTAAAATTATTTATTTTTTTTTCTCAAACTTCTGTTTCCAAGGAATGAATTCTTCTTCCCTTTTAGATGATTTATTTTTAATTCTAGTCAATTCTTTTAAGAATATATTTAGTTGTTCTAAATTTATCTTCTTCTCCAATTCCTAATCAAATTCATTAACTCTGTTTTTTAAAACAAAAATTTTTAATAATCTTAGTTAATATTTTTAATTTTAACATCTTGCCAATTTAAATTATTAATCAATATTTCAGGGTTATTTCCAGCAAAAGCCTTTGCTGCATATTTATCATTTTTAAGCATATAACAAAACCAAGCTGTAATGTAGCCATCACTAAATACAAGCATATCAGTGTGATCAATATCTTTTCTCCTTGCAATAACACAAGGAACTCCATTATTAAGATTTTCATAATTTTCTTTTAAACTTGATAAAGGAGAAATAGGATTAAATCTATTATCATCAGCAAAACCAGTACTAGTAATTTGAAACCAGGGAATATAAATTTTAGAAACATCATAGTTCCAATTAAAATTTTTAGCCATTTCAATTCTTGGTAAACTTAAAGTAACAATTGTTTTATAATATTTTCCATTATTAAATTCAGATATTGCTTTGATTGCACCTGCTGCTCCTTGGGAACCACCGACAATTCCAATTTTTTCAACATTTATTTTTTGATATAAAACATGAGAATTATCTTCATTTAATTTCAACATATAATCTAACATTTGAGATGTTGATAATCCACTTCCAGAACCTTTGTCTTCATTTCCAACTACAATAAATCCGTGTGAAGATAAATGCACATTAAAATTATAATGAATTGATGTTGGGTCATTTGAACCATTTACAGTTATTATCATTGGCCATTTTTCAGTTAAAGTTTCTAATTTCTCTGGATATGTTATAATATATTTTTCTGTTTTTTTATCTTCTATTTCTATTGTTTTTTTTTTTGTTTTATAATCACCTAATGATATATATTTTTTCTCTATTTTCCCCCCTTCTTTCATTTTGAGCCAATATTCTTCTTTTATATTTGGTTTTAAAGAAAAGTTACCCATTCTTTAAAAGTGTTAATGTTTCGAAGCTTAAATAATTATTATTGTCGACAAAAAAAATAAATGTATAAAAAAATATTATTTATCTTTTAAAAAATAATTATTTAAAAAAAATTAATTTTCAGGTTGGAAAACTCTTGGTAAGGGGGATTGGGGATTGGGGATTGGGGATTGGGGATTGGGGATTGGGCCCAATCCCCAATCCC
>JAEEGK010032124.1_pt1 | contig 10291 bp, 11 predicted proteins | sample 8958771 | NCBI WGS metagenome assembly JAEEGK01 (sample SAMN16246547, study PRJNA631951) | gut metagenome | biome: gut microbiome; feature: rumen; material: SC-attached | host: Bos | place: Iran: Karaj | collected 2018-10 | reverse complement strand
AACGTTATTAGCGTCCATGGTTGTGTCGAAGCCTCTGTCCAAGAAGATATGGATTATGTTTGCTCGTCAGCGAACGAAATGTCGCCGGGCGCTGGCAAAACAGGAACGGGCTGCCCTGGTGGTGCTGCTAAAACTTGCAGTGGGGTTAAGGAAGGCACGGCTTATACCGCTTATTTTTATAATGAAGAAATGAAAGACAGGTCTTGCGATCAAATAATGTACTTGATTGATAATTTGTAATGAGCCCTACTAATTCTCAAATTTAAATAGAGACTTGCTCGGATTCGCTTCCGGGCATTTTCTATATTTGCTAAAAACGAACGAGGTCTTTGGCATGATTGTTTCTTGGATGACAACGAATAAGTGTAATTTGACGTGCAAGCACTGTTACCAGGATGCTGGCGAAAACAAGGCGGCGGAACTCACGACCGCCGAAGCGCTCAAGCTCATTGACGAGATTGCCAAGGCCGGATTCAAGATCATGATTTTCAGCGGTGGCGAACCGATGACGCGCCCGGACATTGTGGAACTTGTGGCCCATGCCCGCGAACGCGGACTTCGCCCGGTGTTTGGCACGAACGGAACGCTTATCACGCACGATTTGGCAGTAAAGCTCAAGGATGCAGGGGCTATGGCAATGGGCATCAGTGTCGATAGCATCGACCCCAAGCGCCACAACGACTTCCGCGGACTCCCGAATGCGTTTGAACTCACTTTGATGGGGATTGAAAACTGCAAGGCGGCTGGCCTCCCGTTCCAGATCCACACGACGATTATGGACTGGAACCAGAACGAAATTTTTGACATCATGGACTGGGTCAAGGAAATCGGTGCCGTGAACCATCAGATTTTCTTTTTGATTCCGGTGGGTCGCGGCAAGGAAATCGAAGGCCATGCGCTCCGTGTTGCCGAATACGAAGGACTCCTCCGCAAGATTATGGAAAAGAGCCGCACGCTCGGAATCCCGGTGAAGCCGACTTGCGCTCCGCAGTTTCTCCGCATTGCAGACCAGCTGGACATCAAGACGCGCTACAGCCGTGGTTGCCTTGCTGGCCTCGACTACTGCATCGTAAGCCCGATTGGCAAGGTGCGCCCCTGCGCCTACATGATGGAGGAAGCGGGCGACGTACACGATACGCCGTTTGACGAAATTTGGGCGAATGCAGAAATCTTCAAGCAGTTGCGTACAAAGGCATACAAGGGTGCTTGCGGCAAGTGCAAGTTCAACGACCGCTGCGGTGGCTGCCGTGCCCGTGCTGCCTACTATCACGATGGCGACTACATGCAGGAAGATAGCTACTGCGCCTACGGGAGAGGGTTGTAGTTGGTAGAACTTAGGGACGTCATCCTGAAGCCTTAGGGCTGAAGGATCCAGTGATGTTTTTAGTTGGTAGAACTTAGAATTTAGAGCTTAGTTGACAGAAGAAAGTGGCGCGAATTCGTCTGTTTTGGAATGGTTGTAAAGAATGAATCTTTTGATTTGTTGGTTCGTTTTGGGGTAAATTATGGAGACTGCGCTTTATATACTGTTTGTATTATTTCTTATAGTTGTTACGGGTCTCGTTACATGGGCTCGCTTTAAAAATCCTGATCCTGAAAGAACGCAAAGAATTTCTGATGACCTTTTCGATATAGCGATGAAGGTTGGCAAAGAAAAGCGCGAAGGGATGGACACTTCTGGAAAAGAAGCGGCTTATGAAGATGCATCCAGAATGATGGAAAAAACGGATATATACGATATTGTAGGTGAGGATCCTTTTGATGTGGCGATGAAAATAGGTAAGGAAAAACGCGAAGGCAAGGATACTTCTGATAAAGAAAAGTATTATGAATTTGTAAAAAAACATCGTTATACCGGTGATGGCGTTAGCGAATGGATTGACAAATTGTAAAGTATTAGGTTGTAGTATGGATAACGTAAACAAAGACGACGAAAAATTCATGCGCATGGCACTTCGCCAGGCCCAGATTGCCTTTGACATGAAGGAAATCCCTATCGGTTGCGTTATCGTGAAAGACGGTGTGGTGATAGGGAAGGGCTACAACCAAGTCGAACAGCTCAAGGATGCGACCGCCCATGCCGAAATCATCGCGATTGGTACCGCTGCAAGCACGCTCGACAACTGGCGTCTGGACGATTGTACGCTTTACGTGACGCTTGAACCGTGCCCCATGTGCGCTGGCGCCATCCTCAACAGCCGCGTTTCGCGCGTGGTCTATGGCTCCCCGGATTCCCGCTTTGGCGGTTGCGGTACGACAATAGATGTCATTACCGGTAACGCTCTCAAGCGCGCGGTAGAAGTCACGGGCGGCGTTCTTGCCGACGAATGCCTCGGCCTTCTCAAGGGATTCTTCCAGAAGATGCGCCTCGAAAAAGGCGACTCCGGCAATAAGGGTGTTTAGAGCTTAGAACTTAGAGTTTAGAACTTTGGTTCGGCAAAAGGTTGGTGAGCTTAAGCCTGTGCTGAGCACTGTCGAAGCAAACCACACCAACCGAAATAAGGTCCCCGAGCTTGTCGAGGGGTCGAAGGGCCAACTAAGTTCTACCAACTATTACTATATTCAATGCATGAATTTTATCAAGTTTAGTGTTTTTTCAGCGCTTTTTATAGCTCTGCTCTGTCTTTGTTCCTGCGAACGGAACGAGGTTCATCTTGTTTTTAATACGCGGACAGTTTTGCCGCAGTCGTACATCCTTGAATCGACGTTGAACGCGAGCTTGCCTGGCGATTCCGTCAATGTTCCCGAGTCCATGCGCACGCACGTGAGTGCCCGTGCCACCATGAGTCTCTTGATGTCGTACGATGATGGCTCTGGACGTTTCGAAATGAAAATCGATTCTGTCGGTTACACCAGCGACAAGCGTTCCGTTGACGAATTCCGTAATATCGAGAAATACCTTTCCATTCAGAATTTCCAGTTCAAACTCGATCACGATGGCATCATTACGAACCCGACCATCGAAAACGCCCTGGACATGCCCTCCGAAGACGAACTCAATCTTATTCCGTTGTTTCTCAAGGCCCAGCCGATTCTCCCCGAAAAGCCTGTCAAACTTGGCGAATCCTGGGAACGCCAGATGCCGATTTTTGGTAAGGGCAATAGCTCGACTACCGTCTACAAGACGTTCACGTTGCAGGATGTCTATTTGCAGGACGGCGTCCGGATGGCGAAAATCCATATGGGCATGAAGTATTTGGAACTTCCAGACACGACTTCGAATTTGCAGCTCAAGAGCAGCGATTACGTGGTAGGCGATGGGATGGTTCTTTTTGATGTGACTCATGGGACGATATCTTCTGCCGAGATGAACATTGTTGCAGTTCTCGATATATGCGATCTCGTTGCGGGTGACACTCTTCCGAGTATGAATGTCAACCAGAAGATCACCTTGAGGAATTTGCAATGATTTGTATGGAACGCTTAATTCGTCTGTCTAGTTGCATTGCTGTATTCGTTGCCGCTTTTACGGGTTCCTCCTTGGCTTCGGGTATGCCGTTTCCGGCTGCCGTGAATGGCAAGGTGTTCTTGCAAGAGAAAAACAGCCCCTACATGCTTGAACAGGGTGTTGTTGTTGCAGCGACGGATTCGTTTGTCGTTGAGCCGGGCGTGACCGTCCAGATGGGGGAGTTCGCAAAGCTTATGTTACAGGGACCCGTTAAGATTATTGGGGCGAGTGATAAGCCGGTCGTCTTTTGTGGAGCCGATTCCGCCGTCAACTGGAACGGTTTCCACATCATGTCGAGTTCTAGCCCCGTTGAAATCAGGAACCTGGTCGTCGAAAATGCTTTCCGCAATACGGTGTTCCGTTCTCGCGGAGTTTTCGAGAATGTTCGCTTTGTCAACAATTACTACGGTCTTTGGGTCGATGAAAGTCCGGAGTTGTCATTGCTCCGCTGCACGATGTCACACAACCGCTATGCGCTTTCTGTCAGGGCGGGGCGTGTCGTTTTGACTGGAACGAACGTTTCTGAAAACGTCTATGGGCTTTATCTTGAAACCGAGGGCAAAGTCGAAGGGGATACGGACTTGGTCCGCAACAATTTGGAATCTGATATCCGCAGCGAGGCTGCTGTCCTGAAGACGAACAAAAAGCGTGTTCGCCGTAATGTATGGCATAACATCGAATCGATTTTCTAAGGGGATTTTGTGGAAGAGGCTTTCCGTAGGGCAATTCGCAAGATGACTGGGGCAAGTGTACGCTTGGCCGTGCGACCCAATCGCTCGGCTATTGTCGCGACGCTTTCTCAGTCCATGATGGTGACATGGTCCATCGCCCTCTTTGAACATTTGGACGCCATGCTCAATAATCCATCGGCGAACGTCGGCGGTTCGGAACTGATTTCGTTCAGCGAGTCCGCCTGGAAACTATGCGAATCTGGGTTCCCGCAAATTTTCAAGGATTGCGAAAAGCTTTACAGCGAGTTCCGCGCCAAGTGGATCCAGCGTTTTTCGACTGACGAGGTGCTCCGCCTATTGCTTGAAGGCGGGGATTTTCTGGTCCATGACGAAGAAAAGGGTTGGGCGCTCACCGTCAAGAACAGCAAGCAGGACATCAACAACTTTTATTCGGCGACAATTCATTTGTTGGTGAGCGACGCCGAACCTTTGTTTGTGCGTATGCATGGCCGTGTGATGCAGTTGCAAGAGAAACTCTGCAAGTACTGGCTCTCTGAAAGTGCGGTCGATCCAGTGTCCAAGCTTTTGCCGTGCCTTGAGGCCTCGCTTCGCGAAAAGGAAAACGCGATGGTCGTTTCGCTTCGTACATCGTTAAATTCACTTGCCAAGAAGCGTTTTGCGGCGGCTTTTTCTTCGAAAGGCCCTGTGCGCTATTACTCGTCTGCGATGTCTTGCGCCCGTAATGTGGGGCGCTTTTGGAATCCGCATTACGCCTATGAAAACAGCTTTTTGGCGTTCACGGATGACTTTTGTGATTACGCGCAGGGGCTCACGACTCAGATTATCGAATGGTATCAAAGTAAATGGTCCCTTTTCCTCCGCGGGTTTTCTCGTGGTCAGTTGAACTTGTTTGAAACAGTCGCTCCTTATCAGGCGCAGAATGTGTAGGTAAAAAATGAAAAATGCATTCAATACGATTCTAGTTTTGACGGTGGTGGGTCTTGTGACCCTTATCGCAGGTGCCCTCTACTTTGGAGCACCGGCTTTTGGCTGGATCATCATGATCGCCATCATGGCCGTTTACCTGGTTGAGCAGATTTCTGCGATACGCAAGATGAAGCAGATTGTCGCCGAAGACGAAATCATCGACGCTTGCGAAAAGGAACACGTTTATCCGGAATTGGATGAGGGCGTCGTAGCGAAGAGAGTGGAACTTGCAAGGCGTCTTTTGCAAAAGAACATCCGTCTCGATTCTCCGATTGCCTTTGAAGTGCTTTCGTCGGGATCTTCGGTTCCGCTCAACCGCAGCGTGGGTTCGACGGTCATTCTTCTTGGCCTGATGGGTACGTTCTTCGGCCTTATGCAGTCCGTCGCGACGGCGGGCGGAGCCATTGACAATTCTACGACCCAGGGCACGCTCGATACGATCCAGGTGCTTTTCCAGAACATGAAGGGTATTTTCGGAACAAGCCTTTGCGGTTTATTCGCAGCCTTGATTTTGGGAGCTAGCCGCACCGTCCTGAGTGCCCGTCGCGATGACTTCATGGCGCACCTCGATGCCTTTACGCTTGACATGCAGGATTCCGTAAGCGAAAAAGGCGAAATTGAAGAAAACAAGAATGATTTGGAACGCTTGTTCGATTCTGTCGAAAAGAACTTGTCTGTGATAGCCTCTTCTGTCAAGGATGGTTTGGCGGGTGTCGTTTCGATGGTGGGCGAAGAACTTTCCTCCATGACCTCGAAACTGAACCAGGATGTGTCCTCTTCAATCAAGACCATCAACGATTCCCTTGCCGGCGCTGTTGCGAACATGAACGATTCCACACAGAAGTTCGGTGAACTTGTCGGTGCCTCGGTTTCTAGTGCGTTCAATCCGATCAATGAGAATATCGGAGCGCTTTCCAAGTCGGTGGAATCGATTCCCTCAAAGCTTGACGAAAAGTTGAACGGCATTTCCAATGCGTTGAATGCCGGCCTCGATGGAATTTCTTCTGGCGTGAAGGCCTCGCTCGAAGGCGTTTCCGGCAATGTAGAAACGGCTCTTTCGAAGGTCGCTTCAGACGTGAAGGCCGGCCTGGATGGTGTGGCTAATGCGACTGCAAATGCAATGGAAGGTTCTACGAAGAACATCGCGGATTCCGTAGCCGAACAAGTCAGACTGTCCGGCGAACAATGGACAAATTTCATGCAGCGTCTCGAAACCGAAACGACTGCAAACGTGGATTCCCAGCGCGAAGGCCTCGAAACGCTCAAGAATGTCGCCCTGCAGGTGGCTGAAAAGGCTCAGGCGGGTTCTGCAGAACTTTCCCAGAACGTTTCCGAAAAGCTCGGGGCGCTCTCGTCCGATATTCTCGGCGCGTTCCAGAAACTTTCCGAAACGTCGAGCGTCCTTCTCGAAGCCCAGAAGGCCCTTACCGAAAGCATCGACAACCGCGTCGTCAAGGAAAAGGAAGCGACGGACGCTCTTGGCGGAAACATCGTGGAGACCGCAGAACTCATGCGCGTAAACCAGTCCGAACTCAGCGCGAACCTCGAAATGCTGCGCAGCGGCCTCGAAACGATTCTCGAAAAGCTTTCGGGCGATACGGCGGAACACGAAGAAGAAGACAACTTTATCGAACATTTGAACCAGTCTCTCGAAGCCTTCCATGAACGCGCGAGCGAAGTGCTCATGGAAAATGCTGTCAAGACGCAGGAAATCTTGCTCGAAGTCCTCGAACAGACTCAGCGTTCTGCAATCGCCACCCAACAGCCTAAAGCCGAAGGTTAGCCATGCGTCGCAATAGAGAGGAAAACAGCAATCCTTGGATGGCCTATACGGACTTGGGCGTTGCCCTCGTTTCGCTCTTTATCCTTGCGTTTGTGGCGATGGCGACCCTCAAGGAACAGAAGGCCGAAGACTTGACGCGAACAGAAGAAGAAGTCCTGACCTGCCAGGAAGAAATGCGTAAAATTGCCGCCGAACGCAACGCGCTTTTGTCCAAAAGTTTGCAGACCTCCATCGAGGCCGGCCTTATTGCGCTCGAAGACGGCAAAATCCAGATCCAGGCGAGTTTCTTGTTCCCGATCAACGGGGCAAACCTCACCAAGGAAGGTGAGGGCGTGATTCGTGGTATCAGCAAGGGACTCCTGGAATCGCTGGATTCAACGGATGTCATCATGGTGAGCGGATTTACGGACGATACGCCGGTCAATTCCAAAACTTATACGAACTGGAACTTGTCTGCGGAACGTGCCGTGAACGTGGTCAAGATGCTCGTGAAACAAGGATTCCCGCCCGACAGGCTCTTTGCGGCTGGCTTTGGCGAACATCGCCCGAAGTATCCGAACGATAGCGAAGAGCACCGTCGCTTGAACCGTCGTGTAGAAATCGGCGTGACGCCGCTCCAGTCGAATAACGGTGGTAAAGAATCTTCAAAAGTCGAGGTGACTCGCTAATGGAAGCGTTCTCCGAAAAACTTTCCGAAATCAAGGCTAGCATTGACGCCATTCGCAAGACTGGCAAGCTTTCGCATTGGCGGATGGTTTATGCGGATACGCTTTGCACGCGCGCCCAGGAATATGTGGCGGTGGATCGCTACCCGGAGGCCCAGCTGGTAGCCCAAAAGCTGGAACGCTGGATTCAGGCCCACAAGCCTGCCCTTGAGACGAACAAGGGCGATGCGCGCCCGCCGATGATTTTCTGGAATGCCGACCTCTTGAAACAAATTGTCGCCCGAATCCGTTCGACGCTATCTGCAAAGAAAATGCTGGTGCCTGCGACGGAACGCGATGCCATCAACCGCCGTTTGAATTTGGTTGACGAGTGGATCCAGAAAGGCGATTTTCTCGTAGCCCACGATGAACTTTTGGCTCTGCGAAGTGCCTTGATTGCTCGACTTCGCCGAAGCTATCGTGCCCGCGTTGTCGCTTCTTCCGCATATAGCGGGAATTATGTCCAGCCGGCAGGTTCCGTGGTCGGTCTTTATAATTCCCTCCATACGCTGGAGGAAACGTTCCATATCGTGGGTGAACATGACCCGATATGGATCGAGGATTTTCTCGAAATTTACAACGATTTGTTTAGAATTGTCGAACGCCTTGTCCCGCAGGACAAAAAGTAGAGAAATAAATCCTTTGCTTGCTGTTGCTGGAAACGGTTTGCAGAACATGAAACGCTGCCGTGGAATACCGAAGGTAAGCGTAAATTAAAACGTTGAATGTTAAACATTTTGTGATATACAAAATGTTAAATGAATGGTCAAGAAATAAAACTCTTTTTTTGAAATTGTAGTTCTGTGGCTGTTTTTCGGTTTGCTATATGAATGGGGTCTCAACTGGGTTCTGTAAAAATTTTTTGTTGGCTCCTTTTAACGATAAAAGTTTATATTTTAATTATAAACCTATTATCAAAAAGAGGACTCCTATGAAAACAAGAAAAGCTTTATTGGCGATAGCGGTCGTGACTGCTGTTAGTTTCGCATTCTACGGCTGCGATGACAGTACCTCTTCTGGGTCTGATGGGACGGGATCCGGTAGCGTCGTTTCATGCTATGTGGAATTGCCCGGTGGGGACGGTTCTGCGTCCTGTTCCGAGGTTCCGACATACTATAAGACTACGGATAAATTCAAGGAAACCTGTGATGCTCAAAATATAGAAGGTGTCTCTAAGGCCACTTTTGGCTCGGGATGTCCCGCCGGAGGAAAAAAGTGTGACCAGGGTGGCGGTATAGTTGCCTATTACTATGGGGCGGCTGCCGAAGTCAATTCCTGCTTGGATGAATAAAGCAAAGTGATCGCTGCTTAATTCATCGTTTTTCCGTCCCCCTTTTGGGGGACGTTTTAAATTTCATTTTGAATTTAACGGAGCGCATTTCCTTGTTGCATTCGTCGCAAACAACTTCCCAATTTTCTGTTATATGTTTCTCAAAATCGTCTATTTTGGGCGTGGACTTGATTGAAAAATGCGAGACGAACTGGTTGTTGACCGTCATTTCTATTTCGCAGTCTATGTCTAGGTGAATTTTCTGTTGAACACTGAATTGTGCATAGAAAAGTAAAAATTTCTGTTTTACTCGGTTAGCAAATTCTTGATAAACGGTATCGGATAATGATTGCCCTGTGGTATCGTATAGTTGTACATCTTCGATTCCTATGGAACAGCAGGGAATACCGCAGTCCTCTTTGGGCCAGTGCATGTACCGGCATCCCCAGGGAATTCTTTGAATTTTACGAGACTCGAAAAAAACTTTTGCCTTAGAGGTGTCGGCAAAATAGTAGTTGTATCCGTTCTTTTTAAAGCCGTGCTTAGAAACCGTTGCGTAAATTTCTGTCGTGTCAATTGGTGTCCCGTTACGATAAAGTTCTACATAATATGCAGGCCATTGCTTGTCCCAACAAATGCCACGGCATTCTTGTTTCTCTTTGAAGGACGTCGCTTCGGCAAATTCGTCAAAGTCTTTTTTCAAACGTGACGCGAATGTAGGCTCAGGATCGCCGCAAGAAAAAACGGCCATTGAATCGGCTGCGGCAATATAGTCGGCAAGGAGCAAGTCCTTGGACGGAGTAAAATCCTTGCTGGATTCTTTCAGTTGGTTCGCGTTATCGCAAGCCGCCAAGACGATGAAAAAAGCTGCAAATAAAAGTTTCTTATTCATTCAGTTTAATTTTTTGTTTTGCTTTACATTTAATATAATACAAAATAAGCCCAAGCATTTTGCTTGGATACTTTTAAAAGAGTGGGGGAGGGCTCCCCCTCGCTCTCCTTCGTTGACTCCGTGACAAAGGTCCCTGAACTTGCCGAAGCGGCCTAAGACTTCGCTCTAAAATCCGGAAATCTGGAAATGATTGTCTCGACGATTTCACGAGCCTTTTCCATAAGTCCGAACCGCAAAACTTGAAGGATTTATAGAAATTTTTATCATATGTCATCTTTTGACATGGTAATTGTGCTATATTGAGATAGCTTGCAAGAACGTTTTGTTAAATCATGTATTCTGCGGTTTTATTGCTTGTCCGCAGGAGGAGTAAGAATGAATACGAATCACATTCCGTTTGAACAGCTGCGAATGTGTTGACGATGGAATCCGTGGGGGACAATTCCGTGATTGAATCCAATGATTCTTCGTTATTGGATGGCTCGTAGTATCGTGCATTTGAAACCATGGACAACATCAGTAGTTCGGTTTCTTCT
>JAEEGK010032121.1_pt1 | contig 10292 bp, 11 predicted proteins | sample 8958771 | NCBI WGS metagenome assembly JAEEGK01 (sample SAMN16246547, study PRJNA631951) | gut metagenome | biome: gut microbiome; feature: rumen; material: SC-attached | host: Bos | place: Iran: Karaj | collected 2018-10 | reverse complement strand
ATTTTGACGACATCATTTTTGACGAAGACATCGTTATGATGCAAGGCGATTTTGATTGGAAGGTCATCGCAAATCGACTGAACGAGATGACAGCACATCCTGAGAGACACTTCAAACGCCTTTAAACCAAATCCTTCAGATTTACAAATGCATTATCAAACAATTAGTGTCTTCAAACACTATTATTATTATAGATTTAGTGTTTTCAAACATTATTTTTTATGAAATTTAAATGTTTTAAGATACTATTTTTTGAAAAATGTTCGTGTTTTGAAATATTATTCGTATCTTTGCGGGCAAAATATGACTGCCATGAATTCAATTGAATATCTGCAAAAGGTCTTGGACAGGAAGCTTCAAGCTACCTCTACCGACTTCAAACGATACCTGTTCGAAAAAATCGACTGGAGAGACCGTCTTATCGGCATCAAAGGGCCGAAAGGAACGGGCAAGTCCACACTGATGCTTCAGCACATCAAGGAGGCTTTTCCCGACACTTCAGAGGTGCTGTATGCCTCCTTGGATGACCTATGGTTTGCGACACACGCTTTTGCGGATGTCGTAGAGGACTACTATGCCTACGGCGGTCGCTATCTTTTCCTTGATGAGATTCATTATTTAGACTCGTGGCAGACCGTCCTGAAAAACCTCAACGACAACTACCCAGGGCTTTATGTTGCCTACACGGGTTCATCGATGCTCAAGATGGAGAAAGGCAAAGGCGACCTCTCAAGAAGGCTGATGGAATACACTCTGACGGGGCTCTCGTTCCGCGAGTACCTGAAGTTTGAAGGCATCAAGGACATCCCCGTCATCGAATTGAAGGACCTGCTGAAAAAGCACAAGAGCATCGCTATGGAAATCATCAGCGATGGGTTCAAGGTGTTGCCTGCTTTCGTCCAATATCTGAAGATTGGGTATTATCCTTTCTACAAGGATATTTACGGAGGCTATGCCAATCGTTTGCAGAATGTAGTCAACCACATCCTGGAGAATGATTATGCAGTGATCGAAAACGTAGAGCAATCCACCATCAAGAAAGCCAAGAAGATGTTCATGATTTTGGCCGAGCAGGTGCCACAGAAGCCCAACATGTCGGAGCTTTACCGCGAGTTGGACACCGACCGCAACCAAGGGTTGAAGATGCTGTATGCCTTGGAAAAGGCAGGGCTGCTCTCTTTGCTCACCGACACGCCCAGAAAACTGTCGGACCTGTCGCGACCCGAAAAGATATATCTCAACAACACCAACCTCATAAATGCGTTCACGATGCAACCCAACATCGGCACGATGCGTGAGTTGTTCTTCTTCAACCAGTTGAGCCAATCGCATCAAGTGACCTATCCACCCAAGGGTGATTTCCTTGTTGACGGGAAGTACCTCTTTGAAGTGGGCGGGCGCAAGAAAAGCTTCGACCAAATCAAGGACATCCCTAACAGCTATTTGGCCGTGGACGAAACCGAGGTGGGCTTTGGAAACAAGATACCCCTTTGGATGTTCGGGTTGCTCTACTGACGGCAGCACACCGCCCGCACCGTTTGTCCCCGGTTGCGGTCACTGCTGCCGCAGAGGTGACCGCTGTCCGAATTGAAATGGAACCCCCATGCGCGATACGGGAACTCTTTGTTGACCGAACGCGACCAGTAGAGACCTAGGTTGGCATTGAGCACATCCTCCCACCAATAGCCAGCAGCGGGCAAGAAGATGCTGTTGCCGTTTGAGGCGGTGCAGCGCCACCCCTTCACGCCGTTCAAGGTTGTCCACATCCCCGTTGTGTTTTGGAACAGTTCCTCCCATTCCACAATGGAAGGTGTGCGCCAGCCAGCGCCCCAACAAGCCCTGGCCACATCATCATCAGGTTCCAAAACAACCAGACTATCGACAAAACCGTCAAATCCATATCGCGAATCGGTGCAGTACTTGTTCAATTCATATTGCTCATGAATGAAACGACCATATTTGTAGCTTTTCCAATCATAGAGCATCTTAGGTGCGGTCTCTCCCCATGCATAATAATCGCCATATTCTTCAGGTGCATCGGCGCCCACATTGCATGTGGCCCATAACGTACCGCTTGGCAAACCTAGGTCGACATATTCGTGACCGTTGAGTTCATGGGAATCACCGCCATCATCTGGCTCATCAGGTTTATTGCAACTCACAGCAAAAACCAGCATCAGCATAAGGGCCAACATCGTCTTCAAAGTTCCGTTCATGCTCCATCCTTTTTCAATAAGGCACTGCAAAGAAACAAAAAAACGTCTCATACGAGACTAATGCGTGAAAAATTAAGGAAATTGTCTATTTTTGCGGTCAAAAGAACACATCATGTCCAACGCCATCACCATACTGAACCGAGAGGAAGACCGTCGCGTCGTGGAGGCCATCAAGCAAGCGGAACTCAACACCTCGGGCGAAATCAAGGTACACATTGAGAATCGCTGCAAAGGAAATGTGGAGGAACGCAGCCTCGTCGTCTTCGACAAACTGAAACTCAATGAGACCCGACTGCGCAACGGCGTACTCATCTATATCGCCGTCAAGGACCACAAGTTTGCCATCCTTGGCGACGAAGGCATCAACAACGTCGTGGAAGATGGCTTTTGGAACGACGTGAAAGACTTGATGGCGGTCGCCTTCAAGGAAGGACGTTTTGCCGAGGGTTTAGAGCAAGGCATCCAACGCTGCGGTGAAAAACTCAAGGCCTATTTCCCCTACCAATCCGACGACATCAACGAAATCCCCGACGACATCTCCTATGAAAACAATTGAAAGATATAGACTCTCGCTATTCCTCGGCATTCTCATCACGCTGCTTTGCTTCGGCGCGACGCTGAAAGCACAACTGCCGAGTCCGCCCAACCCACCTCGTCTGGTGAACGACTACACGGGTACCCTGAGCAGTTCACAAATCAATGCTTTGGAGCACAAGTTGGTGGCTTACAACGACAGCACCTCAACCCAGATTCTCGTGCTGCTCGTCGGCGACCTGCAGGGCTACGACATCCATGAATATGCCACGAAAATCGGCCACAGTTGGGGTGTGGGGCAAAAGGACAAAGGCAACGGTCTGGTCATCCTTGTGAAACCCAAGAAAGGCAGCGAGAAAGGCTATGTCGACATCAGCCCCGGCTACGGCATGGAACAATATGTCACCGATGCCACGGCCAAGAACATCATCGAAAAGGAGATGATTCCAGAATTCAAGGAGGGTGACTACTATGCTGGCATCGACAAGGCCGTCGACATCATCATGGACCTCTGCTCTGGCAAATTCACCCAAGACGAGTACAATGACGGTGACGGATTCCCGTTGTGGATGATCATTCTCTTCATCATTGCCATCGTGATTATCTTCTCCAAGTTCTCCGGTGGCGGTGGCCAAAACTACTCCGGCAGAGGTTCCCGCACCATTTGGATTCCCACAGGTGGCGGTTTTGGTGGAGGCGGTTTCAGCAGCGGCGGAGGCGGTGGCTTCGGCGGCTTCGGCGGCGGTGGTTTCGGTGGAGGCGGAGCAAGCGGAAGCTGGTAAACTGCAATTAGATTCCCTTCGGGAATGGCAATGAGTGCTATGTTATTATGCGGCGGCAGATAGCACTACAAACCGTTAACAAATGCTGCCGCCGCTGGATAACAATAACTGGAACTCCATTCCCGAAGGGAATCTCAAAAGAAAGCAATATGTCAGAACCCATCATAGAAATCAAAAACGCATCCGTTTTCCAGCGGGAGAACCTCGTTCTCAGCAATGTCAACCTGACACTCCACAGAGGCGAATTCATCTATCTCATCGGCCGCACGGGAAGCGGCAAGTCCTCACTATTGAAGACCCTGTATGGCGAACTGCCCGCCCGCGACGGCATTGTACGCGTGGCCGGCTATGACCTCACCCAACTCAGAAGAAAAGACATCCCCTACCTGCGCCGCAAAATCGGCATCGTGTTTCAGGACTTCCAACTCCTGTTTGACCGCAGCGTGGAGAAAAACCTGGAGTTTGTGCTGGGTGCCACAGGTTGGACCGAAAAAGTCGAGATTTCGCGCCGCATCGACGAAGTGCTGGCAAAAGTGGGCCTGAGCGACAAGCGCAAGAGCATGCCCCACCAGATGTCGGGTGGAGAGCAGCAAGGCGTTGCCATCGCCCGTGCCCTGCTCAACGAGCCCGACGTCATCCTCGCCGACGAGCCTACGGGCAACCTCGACCCCGACACCACCCTGGAAGTGATGAAACTCCTGCGCAACATCAGCGAAAACGGCACCGCCGTGCTGATGGCCACACACAACTACACGCTCATGCAGAAATACCCCTCTCGCATCGCCAATTGCAAGAATGGGACGGTGGTGTGTTCAGAGATGGAGTAACAAACCATGTCCTATAGCCTATAGCAACCTCATCCAAGGTCATCATTGCGGACTGTCATTCCGTGAAAACGGAACGCAATCTCCTACCTTAGAGGATGCCACCGACCTTTAACCATAGTTATAAATGACTTCAACTATCTTACGCGCATTTTCCTCATTATCATACAACTGCCGCATCTGCGCATCGCGTTCCTCGATGTCGTCCTCTGTGAAGTCCTCCTCCATCAAGCGCTTGATTTCAGCAATCATTTGCTTCGGCTCATCGGCCACTACGCAAAGGCTTTCCAAAGAAGTGCCTTTCACCATGTCGGAATTGACCAGACAAAAACGTCCGTTATATAGAGCATTCAACAACTTCAGTTTCAATCCCGTAGGTTGGTTGGTCACCAAGATGTTCACCTGTGCCTGTCGCAACAAGTCAATCATCTCGGCATCATCGGGATTGGCCACCAAGGTGACGTTACTGTGTCTGTCAGCCAGTTTCGCCAGTCTTTCGGAAGGGTTCAAACCCGACACGATGCAATGCAAGTCCAATTCAGAAAACACGTTCTCTATCAACCATTTGGCGGCGTCTTCGTTTTCGCGCACAGAGAGGTTGCCGTGATACAGCACATAGTCGCCCCTTCCCGTCTCCGAGCACACCGAGTCGGCAGCACTGAAACCAGGGACTAGCGCCACGTTCTTATAGCGCTGGGTAAAGTAATCACAGTCCTGCTGCGAGATGGCGAAAATGCCAGTCGCCTTCTTCAACACTGGTTCGTAGCGCCTCAATTTCCATGCTTCGGCATGATAGAAGAGGCGCCTCCACCAACACCTTTCCGTATCGCCCAAACCGTTATAATAGTCATGTTCCACATTATGGGCGCGCACATATATCTTCCTGTTCTTCAAGCGTTTGTCAAGCAGAACGGCCGTGGTATGCAGACCTTCGCAAAGGATGGGATAGTCGTCTTTCAGCAAGTCCTGCACCAAAGCCTCCGAACGACGCGAATTGACAATATACGGAGTAAGGCTCAACTGCTTGGAAAAGGAAGTGTTGCGTTTATAATACTTCACCTCGTGGCAGCGTTCCAAGATCTCCTGCTCGCCGCGACCATACTCAAAGCAATGCAGGTGCACCTTTATGCCCGCCTCCGTAAGCGCCTTGATGCGATAAAACACATCAATAACCCCGCCGTAATTGGCAGGATAAGGCACATCGAACGCGATAATATGGAGGTGGTTTTCAATCATAATGACGATAGATTTCAAGCAGTTTTCGTTCCTCGTTCTCCCAGCACAAATCCTGTGCCGCAACCTGCAGATTCTGTTTCCATTCCGCTCTTCGAGCCTCGTCCGACAAGGCGACTCGGATTGTGGCAGCAATGGTGGAAGGCTCATGGTTCTCAATGAACATGCCCAAGTCGTATTGCCGGATAATTTTCTCAATCTCAGTCAGATGTGATGCAACAATCGGAACACCCGCCTGGATGAAATCGAACAGTTTATTAGGCAGGCTGAAACGGTAGTTAAGGTTGGTGTCCTTGTCGAGGCAGAAACCCAACTCGGCGAGTTGGGTATAGGCCATCATCTGCTGGTAAGGCATGCGCGGGAAGAAGCGCACACGGTCGGCAATGTCCAAATCTTCAACCATTTGCTTCAGGACGGGCAACACGTCGCCGCCACCGATAATCATTAAGAAGCAATCGTCCAGCATTGCCATGGACTGCACAAGTTCCTCCGCCCCGCGTTGGATGTTGATTCCCTAGCCTTGCAACACCAAGAGATGCTTGTCCATCGGCAACCCCAAAGCCAGTTTGTCGCCTTTGGGAGGCAGGGCCTTGCGCGGTGGGATGTTGCGGATGACATGGCACTTGACGCCATATTTTTCGCGAAACAGCTCAGCGATGCTGTCGCACACAGTGATCATCTCGTCCAATTTGGGCACGACAAAACCCTCTATCCGTTTCCACACGCGCTGCACCTTGGGCCGATGGACCAGTTCAGGCGTCTCTGTGAAGTACTCATGGCTGTCGAAGACCATCTTGGCGTCTTTTAGGCGAGAAATGAAATAATTGGGCAGGATGGTATCCAAGTCGTTGGACAACAGCAGATTGGCGCGATGAAACGCCAAAAAAAGAAACAAGCGGATATTGTATTCGGCATAAAACAACGGACCTTTCTCGAAGAGCAGTTTCATGCGATGAGATGCGTAAGGGCGTTCGTCCATTGGCGGACTCTTGCGCTGTTTCCGCCCGACCAAAAGCACCTCGTATCCAGCCTTTTGCAAAGCCAGGCACGACTTGTTGACCCGTTGGTCCGTGACCAAGTCGTTGATCACCGATACGATAGCGCGTTTCATGGGGACAAAAATAGGAAAATTAGGAATGCAGAATGCGGAATGATGAATAATAACTATTTTTGCAACCATGAAAGCCAATGTCAACCTAAAATCCTACAACAGCTTCGGCTTCGATGCCGTGGCGAAGCAATTCGCTGAAATCAACGCAGTTAGCGACCTGCAAACGCTCATTAAAAGCAGAACCTTGCAGCGACAAAAGACCTTGATCCTCAGCGGAGGGAACAACGTCCTTTTCCAAGAGGATGTGTTTGACGGTCTCGTCATTTACATCAACACGAAAGGCATTGAGTTCCTTCATGAAGATGGAAACGAAGTCGTGGTGCGCGCCCAAGCCGGCGAAGACTGGCCCGGTTTCGTCAAGCAGATGGTCGCCAAAGGGTTGCATGGCGTGGAGAACCTCGCCAACATCCCGGGCAAGGTGGGAGCAGCTCCCGTGCAGAACATCGGCGCCTACGGCATGGAACTGAAAGACAGTTTCGTGCAATGCGAAGCCATGGACTTGACCACTGGCGAGACCAAGGTTTTCTCCAAAGAGGAATGCTGTTTCGACTATAGAGAAAGCATTTTCAAAAGCGAATTGAAAGGGTGCTATGTCATCACCTCGGTGGACTTCCTGTTGAAGAAAGACGCGCCGCTCAACCTCGAATACGGCAACATCAAGACCTATTTGGAGCAAAATGGCATTGAAAACCCTACTTTACAGCAACTCCACGACGCCATCTGCGCCATTCGTGATGCGAAGCTCCCAGATGTGAAGCAGATCGGCAGTGCGGGCAGTTTCTTCAAGAACCCCGTTATCGAAAGGGCGCAATTTGATGCCTTGCAGAAGGATTATCCAACTATGCCACATTACGACGAACCCAATGGCAAGGTGAAAGTCCCGGCCGGATGGCTCATTGAGCAAGCAGGATGGAAAGGTTGGCATGATGAGCATGTAGGCGTGTACGACAAGCAAGCGCTCGTGTTGGTGCATTTTGGCGGCGGAAAAGGGCAAGACATTGTGCAACTATCCCATAGAATCCAAGAATCTGTGGAGGAAAAGTTTGGAATTCGAATTAGTCCTGAGGTGAATTTTGTATGAGAGTACCATTTTTCTCTACCCTTTTTGAGGAAACCAAAAAACTAGCATTATTCCTTAAACACAATTCTATCCGCCAGTTGCAGGAAGTAGTCATTCGACCATACATCCAATTCGCGAGGGCCGTTCTTGAGGAAAGGTAGAACATCAGTCTTGACATCCTCAATGTTTGTAGTGGCCAAACGCTCTTTTAAAGCCGTCTTAAAATCCTCGATTGTCATTTCCTCACCATTGAACTCACGGATACGCTCTTGCAGATGCTTGAAATCAAGAGGTACTTGCCAACGCACATACCATTCAAAATCGTACCAGTCGCGCCCCTTCACACGCGACTTCCAATTACGGAACACCAAGGCGTGCATCTTTCCTGCATATAGGTCGGGCAGTTGGAAACAACGCACCATGAAGGTATAAGGCAGCGTCAGTGCCTTTTGCTCTGTTTGGAACAACAGTGGCGGCCGGGTGTCGACTTCTATCTTCACCTTCACCGTTTTCTCCGTCTGGAATGCCACATTATAAACATTCGTATTGTCCTTCAAGAAAGCGGAATCAACCCTACCGAAAACTTTTTTGTCCTTCTTCTTGATTTCAACCTTGCGTCCCAAACTGTCGAACTCGTCAATAATAGGTTGGAAATAGTTCTCAAACACAAACCCTTCATCTGGTGTTAGCAGAGAGAAGTCCATATCCTCGGAGAAACGAGGCAGTTGATGGAACAGTCGCAGGCAAGTGCCACCATAGAAAGCGGCCTTGTCAAAGAATCCTCCACGATGCAGTCCAGCCAATACCACCTGCTGGGTGATTTCATAGATGGCATTCTGCTTGTCTTTGGCAGTATTGATCTGATAGCGCTGCAGCACCCTCTCAAAAAAGTCGTTCATCTTTCCAAAATCTTTATCAGGTTAGTAATGGCCTGTCGTTTCTTGCTTACAGCGGCACACTGCCGGAATAAGTCCACATTCATTTCCATAAAGGCATCCATGTCAAGTCGCAGGTCCTCTTCAAGAAAGGCATAGGTTTCTTTGAGAAAACGTAGTGGAAGCCTCGGGGTGGTGATGATATAGTCGCACAAAGCCTTTTCAGGCGTGGCAATCAAGTAGGTTACGCCCTCCTCTTCGCGTTGAGTAATACCAAGGGGGTAATAGTCGTTGGCACAATGATGATACTCAAACCGTCCGGCTCCATTCTGAAAAGAAACCGTCAGATGCGTTGTCATAGACTCCACCACCTCCACCCGCTCTGGTATCAGCCCATATTCACGCAAGGCGGTCAACATTGACACATACGACGGGCCATATAGGACATTGCCTATCAGGTTCAGCGACAGCAAAAGGCCGCTTTCCTGGGGAGACACGACATAAAGGCCCCGCTTCAGGCGTATTATCCTGCCCGCCTTCTCAAGGTTTGCCACCTTTCTATTCGCCGACTTCACACCAGGGTACAATGAAGCGATAGCAGCGGTATTAACAGGGATGTTCTTTAAGACAGCCAATTCGTTCATACGTTATCTGTTTTTTCGATGGCAAAAATAGTAAATTTTTCAATAGAAAATAACATTATTTGTAATTTTCTCTCAAAAAAATTGCTATTTTCATGCTTCATTTCTAAAAATCCGCACACTTATCCAAGATTTTCCTTGTTTGAAGGGCATAGAAATCCCGCCGCACGGTGCATCGATGGCACTATGCGGCGGGAATGGTTATTCAATTCAAGTTTCGCATTTGCTCAACTTGCAAGTAGTTAAGAAGTTAAGAAGTTATCGCTTCGCTGAGTAGTTAAAACCATTACCTTTTATTGCTTGGAGGAGACTGCTTTGGTCGAATGGAAACGACACGCGGATCATATGGCTTAACTTCTTTAACTACTTAACTTCTTTAACAACTTTCAACTTGCGGAAGTTGAATTATTGAAAAAAGTTGCCGCTTTTATTGAATTTTTTTTCGTTTGTTACTATATTCTTGATAGAAACAATCAAACATTCAACTATCAAGAAATGGAAAAGAAAGATTCAACAATGAAAAAATCAGAAAATAGTGAAATGACATTGCTCCAAGCCATCGAGCGCGTGGTGGAACTGTCGAAGGACTCGAAGTTAAGTGCTGCCTTCATGCAGAAGGCCAAGAAAGAGATAGACTTCCTCGCCGAAAGTTATGGCATCAGCGAACGGCAGGCGGTGCTGTTCTGCATCTGCATGGAGAAGGGGCCGCACCGTGTGGACTACGATGACCTGGCCTCACATCTCGACATCAACAAGATTGCAGCACTCGGCTTTGCCGCCGACATCGACGCGCTGGTGCGCCGCCGCCTGCTCCGCTTCCGCGACGTGAAGGACGAGGACGACTTCGATGTGCCCACCGCCGTCATCCGCTGCCTGAAGCACAACGAGGTGTACGAACTGCCACAGCGCACAGGGCTCGACTGCGCCGGGATGTTCGAACTGCTCAACCTATGGTTCGAAGACCTGGACGATGATGCCATCTCCGCACGGGAACTGAGTGAGGAACTCCAGAAACT
>JAEEGK010032120.1_pt1 | contig 10292 bp, 8 predicted proteins | sample 8958771 | NCBI WGS metagenome assembly JAEEGK01 (sample SAMN16246547, study PRJNA631951) | gut metagenome | biome: gut microbiome; feature: rumen; material: SC-attached | host: Bos | place: Iran: Karaj | collected 2018-10 | reverse complement strand
AACGCCCTCACGGCTCAGGATGTTACGTACTGTGTCTGTGGGCTGAGCACCTGTCTCTACCCAATAGAGCGCACGCTCGAAATTCAAGTCTACTGTGGCAGGATTGGTGTTAGGATTGTAAGTACCAATCTTCTCAGTAAATCTACCATCTCGTGGTGCACGAGCGTCGGCGATAACGATGCTGTAGAATGCATAACCTTTGCGACCACCGCGCTGCAATCTGATTTTTGTTGCCATTTTTTTTGTAATTTAATTGTTAAAAATTTGAATTTCAGTGCCATTATCTCGTAATAGCGGGCGCAAAGGTACTACTTTTTACGCAAACGCGCGTATGTGGACATCTATCTTTTATGGTTTTTTAACTAGCAGGAGGCCTGCCTGGAGTCCTGGAATCCTCTTGGTGAGCTTGATGAGGCGCTTGTTGGCCTTTGTATCCTTCATCGCGCCGAGCGTCTTCAGGTGCGTCAGCAGCTTGTCGACATCGATGAGCATCATCAGTTCATTGTCCTCAAGGTGGGTGGTGATGTCGGCTGTCAACACATTGCCGATGCCCAGCACGAGCTTCTCACCATTGACGAGCCACACGCCATGGGCCTCGTGTCCCGCGATGATGCGGTCGAAGTTCCCCTCGGGGTGGAAAGTGAACTCGGTATTCTCGGAGGTGATGTTGCTCTTCTCGACATACGACTTCAGTAATGTCTCTAGTTGGTTGGCCACAGCGTTCTCTGCCATCTTCAGCAGCAGGTTACCCTTGGTGGCATAGACGGCTGGCTCCTTGTAGCACCAGGTACCCACGAGCGCGTCGGCACTGGCCTTCTTCAGCTTGAACGAGTCGTTGATCTTCGAGTATGCGTCCTTGACTGACGATGCTTTCAGTCCAGATTTCACACTGTCGACCGTCTCCTTGACGGTCTGTGCCTGCGTGTGGCCCACCGTCAGCACCGTGAGCAGCAGTATCATCATTCTTATGATTTTCATACGCCTTAATTTAGAATCTGGTGGCAAAGGTACAAAAAATATTTGTTTTCACGCATCGGAATCGATTTTTTACATTATCTTTGCAGAAAAATCGCACAAATGGCTAGTATTTCTGTCCTCATACCGACTTATAATCAGCCTTGTCTGGAGCTGGTGAAGCAGTTGCACGCCCAACTGGAGCGGGCGGGCGTAGACTATGAGATCATCGTTGCTGATGACGGTTCGACGGATCAGGCCTCTGTAGAGGCTAACTTGCAGATAGCCTCGCTGCCCAGATGCCAGTATGTCGTGAGGAAGGAGAATGTGGGGCGTGCCGCCATCCGTAACTACCTGGCACAGACGGCCCGATATGACTACCTGCTGTTTATCGACAGCGACATGACGATGGTGAGCGATCAGTATATCGAGCGCTACCTGAAGGGTGAGAATGACCAGGTGGTCGACGGCGGGGTGAAAATCGGGGGCGATGCCGATGCACTGCAGGGCAATCTGCGCTATCTCTACGAGAAGGCGGAGGAGCCTCAGCACACGGCTCCCGAGCGCCAGCGCTCACCTTACCAGCACCTGCACACGGCTAATCTGATGATTCGTCGCGAGCTGATGCTGGCCTATCCCTTCGATGAGCGATTCCGTCATTACGGCTATGAGGACGTGCTGCTGGGTAAGACGCTCAGGCAGCATCGTGTGCAAATTCGCCACATTGATAACCCGTTGGGATTCTGCACGTTTGAGACGAACGATGAATTTCTGCTTAAGACCGAGGAAGGGCTGCGCACGCTCTATGAATTCCGTAACGATCTGCGCGGCTACTCGCGTCTGCTCACCTTCGTGGCAGGCATCCATATCCCTCTGGTGAAGACGATGATACGCTTCGTGTTCCGACTGGCGGGGCAGGCCGTGCGCCGCAACCTTTGTGGCACGCGTCCGATTCTTTCTCTGTTCAAATTCTATAAGATAGGGTACTACCTCTGCCAGGCGTCGAGATAACGACGCGCCACAGCGAGATGATCGTGGTGACGGAGGATATAGGCCTTGCTGTCGAGCTGGAGCGCTGGGAGCGCTTCAGGGTGGAGAACGAGTGACTCAAGGGCGCTGGTAACGCTCTCGAAGGTGGGCTGGACGTTGATGATCGGACGTAGCTCGTGCTCGTCGATGATGTCGTAGTTCTCAGGCTCTCCACCTCCGATGCAGACGATGCCCTTCGACATGGCGAGGAGCGCGTTCATCGAGGGTGTGTAGCTGTAGAGCTGGTCGAGGATGGCGTCAGAACTGTCCATCATCTGCTGATACTCGGCGAAGGGTACCGATTCGGCCACCTGCAAGCGCATGTGGTCGGGGTATCGTCTGGCCACATTTTCGGCTGCCCGCAGCATGATATCGGTGCCCTTATAGGCAGAGCGCTCGCGATTGATGCCGATGAAGACGCGCACGGGGCCGCCCTCGGCCTCTCGGGATATGGGCTTTGTGGCTGGTATCCTGATGGGGAAGGGGATGAAGGTGGTCTTCGCGGGGAAGTAAGGGCGGTAGCAGACATCGTATTCGTAGAGTCCCGTGATGATGCCGTCGCAATCGTCGGCGATATAGCGGTTGAGTTTGCCTTTCGGGGTGCCCAACCAGTCGTTGCGGTACTTCATGGCCTCGTGGTCGGTGCGCAGCTGGCTGCCGATGTTGAAGTCGCTATAGCGCAGGGGGCGCTTGTAGACGCACTCATGCACCCAGTACCAGTCCATGCCGAAGGCGCCGAGGAACACGCGGCCGTTGTGGCGGCGCAGGTAGTCGTAGAAGAAATAGAGACGCTCGGCCTTCAGTTCGAAGAACATGGGGTTGATGAGCTGCACGATGTCGTAGCCCTTCAGTCGTGGCAGCAGGCTCCAGAGTCGCCCCATGAGCAGCATGCCGCCGAGTTTGCCAGGATGTCGCGCCACATCGATATCGCGCGGATAATCCTTCCAGAAGTCGCCGTTGGAGACGACGCAGACCTCGTGGCCCAGTGTGCGCAGCGCCTTTGCGAGGGTGGCATGCACGTTGCTGTATTCGCCTATGAGCAGGATTTTCATTGCTTGTGGAATGAGGAGGTGAACTTGACCACTCGCATGAGGACAGAGATGCCTGGCGAGGTGTTGGAGAGGCGGCGGAACCAGCTGTATTTCGTGGTGTAGTCGCGATCGGGGAGGGGGAAGAGTCCTTTCTGGCGGAGCTGTGCCATCTTACGTTCGAGGTAGTGGCGTGAATCCGTCAGGAGGATGATGTTGTAGAGATAGTCCATCGTGAGCTGTGCCACGCGTCGTTGCAGGGCAGTGCGACTGTCGACGGGCTGACGGTCGGCGATGGTGCTGAGGCGGCAGATGATGCTGCGGGTGTCCTCCAGTCGCTTCAGGCGCTGGCGGATGGTCTTGCTGTTGATGATGGAGCCTGGGCGCTGGCGATAGTTGTAGGCCTGCGCATCGGTGAGTCGGATCGTCTCAGCCCTCAGCAGCAGTTGCGGGGTGAACTCCTCGTCCTCGTTGTAGATGCCAGGTGTGAAGCGCAGGTCGCCAAGGATGCTGCGGCTGAAGAGATAGCCACAGGCCGAGCCCCTGATGTTCTGGCGGCGCATATAATCGCAGCCCGTCGTTGGCTCGCTGTCGTGCCAGACGGGCTTGGCGTCTGTCTTCGGCGTGTGTGTGAGGCGGAAGATCACCATCTCGGGTTGGTGGCGCCGCAGGAGATCGAGGCAGTGTGTGTAAGGTGCCAGCAGGAGGGTGTCGTCGGCATCGACGAACTGGAGGTAAGAGCCCTTTGCCATCTGGATGCCCGTATTGCGCGCCTCGCTCAGTCCCTTGTTGTTCTGACGGATATAGATGATGTTGTCGCCATAGCGCATGAGCTCGTTCATCGGACTGAGGTCAGAGCCGTCGTCGACAACGATGATCTCTCGCTCGGCAGTAGTCAGTGGGAGCTGCATGATGCTGTCGATGCACTCGCAGAGCATCGTGAGCGGCAGGTTGTAATAGGCTATGATAAAGCTGACGAGAGGCTGGGGCATCGCACTATTTAATAAGTTTGAGTAGCTTGCATAACTGGTTGATGCCCAAAATATTGAATAGTATTACTTTAAGTTTGTCTGAACCTTTGAAATAAGAGGGGTTCAACTGGAAGTCGGGCAGCATGGGCAGGTCGCCTGTAGCCATATAAGTGTCGATTTGGATATTGAGCACCTTATAGTAATATTGCTGGAAATCGGCATCGCGGCGCTGGCTGCTGTTGAGGATGCTCACGTGGTGGAGCAGGTGCATGCGGAGGGCGGGACCATCGGCAGTGGCTGTGATGCCCTGAGGATTGAAGCAGTAGTAGTAGCAGCCCTGGTTGATGGTGGCGAGCACCTGAGTCTTCTCGAGCAGCTTATGGAGGGTGCAGATATCCTCGAACACGACGCCTGTCGGGAAGCGGGCCTCGTCGAAGAGCGACTTGCGGTAGAGCTTGTTCCAGGCGTAGGAGTGCTCGTAGGCCTTCTCATGATACCAGTAGTCCTCCATATCGTGGTAAACCGTCTGGTTGGGGAATCGGAGGTCTTCCTGCTTCTCTGAATTGTAGAAGAGCACAGCTGGATACTCCAGGATATCAGTCTCGGGGTGATCCTCGAGGTAGCTCATCAGCGGGGTGTAGGTATGGGGATCGATAAAGTCGTCGGAATCGATGAAGGTGATATAGTCGCCCTGGGCGATGTCGAGGCCTGCGTTACGAGCGTCGCTGAGTCCGCCGTTCTCTTTGTGAATGACGTGGATGCGCTGATCCTTCACTGCCCATTTATCGCAGATGGCAGGGCTGGAGTCGGGCGATCCGTCGTCGACCAGAATCAGCTCGTAGTCGTTAAAATCCTGATGAACCACGCTCTCGATACATCGTTCGAGTGTGGCCTCTACATTGTAGACAGGTATGATAATCGTTAGTTTCACGGTGCAAATTTAGATATTTTATTTGTTAATTCAAAATATTTTGACTAATTTTGCGTTCTGAATAGTGAAAATATGAAAAAAGAAGGCAACGAAAGCTATCAGCACATCCTGAAATACACGGGAATATTCGGTGGCGTGCAGGGACTCAACATCGTGTTGGGACTGGTGCGTACGAAGCTGATTGCGCTGTTGCTGGGACCCTCGGGAATGGGCTTGGCGTCACTCTTCAACACCACTGTGGGGTTCGTGTCGCAGGCCACGAACCTGGGTGTGTCGTTCAGTGCGGTGCGCCATCTCTCGTCGCTCTACGATGCTGGCGACGAGGCTGCCTTAGCGCATTTCGTCAAGGTGGTGCGAGGGTGGAGCCTGCTGACGGCTCTGCTGGGTATGCTCGTGTGTGTGATGATTGGTCCGCTGCTGAGTCAGACTACTTTCGCCTGGGGTGATCATACGCTGCACTTCATGCTGCTGGCGCCTGCGGTGGGTATGCTGGCCATCACGGGTGGCGAGACGGCTATCCTGAAGGCGATGCGCGCGCTGGGTGCGCTGGCGAGTGTGCAGGTGCTGGCGGTGGTGGCTGCGCTGGTGATATCGATCCCTATCTATTACTTCTTCGGCGAATCGGGCATCGTGCCAGTGATCGTGCTGATGGCGCTGGCCACAATGCTGCTGACGGTGAGGCATTCCTACCGCCTGGTGCCGCTTCAGCTCTCAGGAGCGAAGGGCATGCTGGGCGAGGGTATGGAGATGGTGCGCTTGGGGGTGGCCTTCACGCTGGCGGCTGTCATCGGCAGTGCCTCAGAGTTGCTGATCCGCTCGTATCTGAACGTGGTGGGCGACCTCGATATGCTGGGACTCTACAACGCGGGCTATATGCTGACCATCACCTATGCGGGAATGGTGTTCTCGGCGATGGAGGCCGACTATTTCCCCCGTCTATCGGGTGTGCAGCATGACATCGATGCGACCAACGAGTGCGTGAACCGTCAGATGGAGGTGTCGCTGCTATTGCTGTCGCCGATGCTGGCAGCCCTGATGCTGTTGCTGCCCATCCTGATACCCCTGCTCTTCAGTGCGCAGTTCCTGCCTGTGGTCAAGATGGCGCAGGTGGCCACGCTGGCCATGTATCTGAAGGTGATGACGCTGCCTGTGGCCTATATCACGCTGGCAAGGGGCTATTCGCTGTCGTATCTCTTCCTCGAGACGTCCTACTACGTGGCTTTCATCGTGCTGTTCGTCGTGGGCTACGAGCAATGGGGGCTTTACGGCACAGGTGTCGCTGTGGCCTTGGCTCATCTGTTCGAGTATGTGCTGGTGAACGGCTATGCGTATAAAAAATACGGTTACCGCTTTTCGGCAACCGTATCTGGTTATGCAATTGTACAGATGGGCATCGGACTGCTGCTATTCCTCGTGACGCTACTGGCTGAGGGGCTCATCTATTGGGGCACTGGCCTGCTGCTCGTCGTACTCAGTCTCAGCCTCTCGCTGCACATCCTCCGTCGGAAAGCGCATCTCTGGGAGAAGCTCAGACAAAAGTTCTTAAAGTCTTAGACAGAAGAACATAAGAACATATTATTTTGTGCTTGATGTGAGCGCAGCACTTTTGTTCTTTTGTTCTTCTGTCTAAAATCTAAAATTACTAAAAGCGGAAGTCGAGCTCGACGTCTACGAGGTTGTAGTTGTGCTTGCCGTCAGGGAGGCTACGATCGTTAATGCGCGCATACTCAGCGTGAATCTCGAGATTCTTGGTGAAGTTATAGTTCAGACCGCACTCATACGAATTCACTGAGCTGCCCCATTCCTTCTGATTGCGATAGGTCTGGTAACGGGCTTTGGCGTGGAGCTTACCCTTGATGAGGGGCACGATACCGAAGACATACCAACCATCGGCCTTGTCGCCATTCTCGTAGTAGATCTCGCGCACATTGTTACCTGGTGATTTGGCACCCCAACCCTGGCTGTGGATATACTCAGCGCGGAAGGTCCACTCATTCAGGTCATACTCGGCAGAGAAGGCATAACGGTTCTTCTCTACGCTGCGGGTCTCACCTGTCAGCGGGTCTAACATGCCACCTCGGCTACCTGTCCATCCAAATGCACCGATGCGCAGACCCTTGATTGGCATCACCCAGATACCGCCGATGAAGTCCTTGCGGTTATCCATATCCTTCTGGTTCACACCTTCACCGTTGTAGACACCAACCTGGTAGTGGAGGATTCGGCGGCCATTGGCATTGGGGAAGAGGTCGCCAGCAAACTGGATACCAATGTCGCGACCACCAGAAGAGCGCTCACCAGTACGGTCGCCAAAGGCAGAGAGCTTGTTGATCACGTCGGCATAACCACGCCAGCCCTGTGTGATGGGGTGGGTGGGGTTCTCAAATGTGAAGCAACGCTTGAACTGACCCGCACGGATCTTGAATTCTGGGAATCTGCGCCACTCGGCATAGAGGTCTACGAGCTGAACGGTGGGCTGTCCAGGACCAGTGGCGTTAGTGCCCTGAATCTGGGCGCGCCAGTCGAAGTCGCCAATCTTACCATCGAGGATGAAACGAGCCAGACGGAGGTTGAAGGTGTTCGAGTGGTTGCCCTCAGGATCTTGTCCCTGATACTGCAGCATGCCGTAGCCACTGAACTTGATGTTCTTGACCCATTGGGGGAGTTCGATAGTCTTCTTCTCCTGCTGGGATTTCTGGACTTCCTGCTCTTCGGCAGAAGCATTAGCGCTGAATCCTATCATCAGCACCGCGAGTAATGAAAATGCTTTTTTTAACATAATTCCTTCAGTTTTAGGTTATATGGGGACAAATATACGGGAAAAAATCGGATTTACCAAATTTTTTCCCGTAAAAATGCGTTTTTTGCGTGTTTAGCGTTGTTCGAGCAGCACTACGTTCTCCACATGAGGGGTATGAGGGAACATATCCACGGGCTGCACGGCTACTACGCGATAGGCAGCATCGAGATCCTGCAGGTCGCGCGCCTGAGTGGCTGGATTACAGCTGACGTAGACGATGCGCTGGGGGGCTGCCCTGAGAATGGTCTTCACCACATCGGGGTGCATGCCGGCACGCGGAGGGTCGGTGATGATGACATCAGGACGTCCATGCTCCTCGATGAAAGCGTCGTTGAGGATGTCCTTCATGTCGCCTGCATAGAAGCGGGTGTTCGTGATGCCGTTGAGCTGGGAGTTGATCTTCGCGTCCTCGATGGCTTCTGGCACATATTCGATGCCGATGACCTCTCGCGCCTGACGGGCCACGAAGTTGGCGATGGTACCCGTGCCAGTATAGAGGTCGTAGACAAGGGGGAGTGTGGAGTGAGGAGTGGGGAGTGGGGAGTGATTAAATGCAAACTCTCTGGCTACGCTGTAGAGGTGGTAGGCCTGTTCGGTATTTGTCTGGTAGAAACTCTTTGGTCCCACCTTGAATTTCAGATCCTCCATCGTCTCGATGATATGGTCTTTCCCCTTGAAGACGATGATCTCCTGATCGCCAATCGTATCGTTGCATTTCTGATTGTCGAGATAGAGTAACGAGGTGATTTCCTGAAACTTATCTGCGATATGCTGAAGCAGTGCTAAAGCCTCTTTCTCGCCTCCTGTTTCATCGTAGTGGAACTGGATGATGACCATCCACTCGCCTGTGGCAGAGTTGCGGATGATGACATCGCGCAGCAATCCTACCTGCTGGCGAAGATCGAAGAACGAGAGCTGATGCTCCATCGCATAGTCGCGAATCTCATTGCGGATGCGGTTGTGCAGATCGTCCATCAGCCAGCATTTCTCAATGGGGAGAATCTTGTCGAAGGCCCCAGTGATGTGAAAGCCGATAGCAGGAACATCCTTCAGACTCTGGCTCTCGTCGTTAGGCAGGGTGGCAATCTGTTCTTTGGTCAGATAGCGTTTATTGGCACATCCGAAGTCGAGCTTATTGCGATAGGCCTGCGTATGAACGCTGCCAAGAATCGGGTTAAACTCTGGCAGCTCCACCTTTCCGATGCGATGCAACTGGTCGTAGACCTGTTGCTGCTTGAAACGGAGCTGCTCTTCGTAGGGCAGGTTCTGCCACTTGCAACCGCCGCAGACACCGAAGTGCTCACAGAACGGAGTCGCGCGTACCTTACTATAATTAATAAAGCGCATCACCTCGCCCTCGGCGAAGGAGTGCTTCTTACGGCGTATCTGCACGTCGCACACATCGCCAGGCACGCAGAAGGGTACGAACACCACGAGCTCGTTCCAGTGGAACAGACATTTGCCCTCGGCAGCTACGGCCTCTATCGTTACGCCCTCAAGGAGCGGTAATGGTTTCTTGCTTCTTCCCATACATTTTTCTTTTTGCGCGTGCAAAGGTACAAAATAAATATTAAAAATAGGTACTATTAAGCTTAATCCATGCCAAAAAAGTAAAAATGTAAGGTTGGCTTTGCAAATTTCCCTTGATTTTTTTTGTTTTCTCCCAAAATATCACTAACTTTGCGGAATTAAATAAAAAACAATTTATCATCATTTAATAAATAACTAATTTATGAGTCAGAAAAGAGTTTACCTCTTCGGTAACGGTAAGGCCGAAGGTAATGCAAAGATGCGTGAGGAACTTGGCGGTAAGGGTGCAAACCTTGCCGAGATGAACCTGATTGGTGTTCCCGTTCCTCCAGGTTTCACTATCACAACAGATTGCTGTAACGAGTACTATCAGGTAGGACAGCAGAAGATTATGGAGCTGCTGAATGACGACGTGATGGCAGCTGTTAAGCACATCGAGGATCTGATGAACTCAAAGTTCGGCGACAAGGAGAATCCTCTGTTGGTATCAGTTCGCTCTGGTGCACGTGCCTCAATGCCTGGTATGATGGACACCATCCTGAACCTCGGTCTGAACGACGAGGTGGCTGAGGGTATGGTGAAGAAGACCAACAACCCCCACTTCGTGTATGACAGCTATCGTCGTTTCGTACAGATGTACGGTGACGTGGTGCTCGAGATGAAGCCCGTGAACAAGACCGACATCGATCCGTTCGAGGAGATCATCGAGGGTGTGAAGAAGGAGAGTGGTGTTGTTCTCGACAAGGACCTCTCTGTTGAGGACCTGAAGAAGTTGGTGAAGCTGTTCAAGGCTGCCATCAAGGAGCGCACCGGTAAGGAGTTCCCCGATGATCCTATCGAGCAGCTCTGGGGTGCTATCTGCGCTGTGTTCCGTTCTTGGATGAACGAGCGCGCTATCCTCTATCGTAAGATGGAAGGTATCCCCGACGAGTGGGGTACAGCCGTATCTGTGATGGCTATGGTATTCGGTAACATGGGTGACACCTCTGCTACTGGTGTATGCTTCAGCCGTGATGCTGCCAATGGTGAGAACCTGTTCAATGGTGAGT
>JAEEGK010032118.1_pt1 | contig 10292 bp, 13 predicted proteins | sample 8958771 | NCBI WGS metagenome assembly JAEEGK01 (sample SAMN16246547, study PRJNA631951) | gut metagenome | biome: gut microbiome; feature: rumen; material: SC-attached | host: Bos | place: Iran: Karaj | collected 2018-10 | reverse complement strand
CGCCTTTCTGAAAATAGTATATACCACGATATATATCAAGTCAATTATGTCATATATGACCAAGCTGCTTTTCCATAGCTACTTTATAAGCTATTAATCTGAGAACATATTCCGGCATAGCTCTGTCTCCTCTTTCCCATTGTTCCATAGTACGAAGCGGTATACCCAGCCATTTACAGAAAACAGTGATGGGCATTCCTGATTTATCACGTATATCCCTGATCAGATAAGACAATATACGTTTATCAAAACCGGTATCTGCATCCGGCTTTTCTTCCACATCTATTTGAAGATCAAGCCCTTCTATACTATATGAATAAGTTGCCATATTACCCTCCGAAGCATATGCGCATAATAATCATATAAAAATAACACTCGCTCACTGAGCGTATGTCAATTTCTATTATTCACAAAAAAGAGACCCGCATTATGCGAGTCTCTCATTAATCAAATATGATGACAAAACAGTAGTGTCCCCACTGTCATCTGTTTCCTCTAAGGAAATCAACAACAGCGTATGCTGCTACAACTATGCCGCCGAGGAATGAAAAAGCTCCTGTAGTTGCGGCCGTTTCTGTCGAAAAAAAGAAGAAACAGAATCCTGCTACCGCAAGTATTACAGCTGTAAGGAAAATCTTGAGGAATCTGGCTCTGTTTTTGGTCAAAAAACGTCCCAATACTACTAATGAAGCCAGCATCAGCAAAAGTCCGGGATAACTGTTTCCCTGAGACGCCAATTCAATAACCAGACCTACTACAAATACTGCAGCAACGGCAATGACCTTAGCCAGATTAAAGAGATGTATAGCCTTCGCTTTTCTAATACCCTTATCCGCAAGCTGATCATGAACTTCAACCAGCTTAGCATAAAAATCATTTAGCTCTGCAGGGCGCTCTTCCTCAGGGATCTGCTGTAATAACGCTTTAAAGTTCTTGGTTTCTGAATCAACAGGTTCATAATTGTCCAGATCAAGAACCTTGGTACCGTCTAAAATAATACTGTCTATATAATAGTCAAATGACCAGTTATGAGTTCTTGCTTTAAGTAGATTTACAGTATCTTTTACATCCTTCTGAGGATAATCTGCCTGAATCTTGGCATATTTAATATACGCGTTCTTATAATCTTTATTGCTGAGAAGAAACTCTGCTGCCTCTTTGAGACGGCCGTATTCGTCATCAACAAAATACGCATTCTCTATGTGATTCTGATTGGTGATCTGGAACTGCTGAATAGCTTTTTCTACAATATATGCCTGACCGCAATAGGGACAGACTGCAGCTTCGCTGGAATTATCAACTTCCAATGAGCCGCCGCAATTAGTACATGTTGCTTTAACTAAAGGCATGAAAAAATCCCCCTCAATCTTTATAAAATGCAAAAACATGACAAGTTTAACCCTCGCAGACTCATCATGTCAAGTTGACAGCGGGGACGGTTCCTGCCGGGCAATATCTCATTGCCCACAGGGAACCGTCCCCACCGGAAACAGCTTTATTCATCTGCAGTTTTCACCCTGAAATCCCCGACTGTAATATTTGAATCGGTATCTATGGTAATGGGCGCATAGGGTTCAATGCCTTGCTCGTACTCAGCCCATCCATGACCTTCGAATTTCAATCCGGCAGCTGTTGACAAATATACCCTACCGTCCTCGAAATACACATCAATTATGTCGGTAAAAATAATACCCTCCAATTTATCATATCCCTCAAGATCAATGAGATAGTCTGTAGTCACATCCCCGTTCTTGATATTGACGGTAACTTTATTCTCTTCGAAATTAAGAGTATATGAGATCCTGCTATCAATTATGTCAATAAAGTACTGGCAATCATAACGGGTGAGTTTATAATCCGAACCGGTCTTTTCAACAATGCAAAGACCGTGGGTGGAAAAGCCGGTGCCGGTTCCTTCACATTCGGAGATCACATATTCTTCCTCACCGTCACCGTCAATATCGCACTTCATGATACGTGGACCATATACTCCGCTGGATATCTCCACAGGTATTTCTTCATCACCATCCACTATAACTGCTGTGCCGGCATCAAAATCCTGCACTATGGAAACTGACCCATCATCCGAGTAAAAGGTACCCACATAATGCTCTTCAACATTATCTTCCTGTTCCTCATCCACTATTATGGGACTCTGTGGAGGACCGTACAACATTTCCACAGGTTCCTCCGTATCCTCTTCGACTCCGCTACTCGGAGGCGGCCCATATACACCAGCCGCAGGTCCATTCAGCTCGCATCCGCTGAGTCCCATAACTGCTCCCGCAGTAATCATATATGCAAATGTAAGTTTACCTGCCTGCTTTTTCATAACCTAATCAATCCTCTCGAAACTTCTACTTCCACACCTCATATCCCTGGTCATATATATACCCCGGAATATCAATATCTTGCCCCTTGGTATCAAGTGCCCGGTAAAACATAGGCACATCCATAAATCCCTCAGCATTCAAATCTACCAGAAAATTATAGTCAGGATCCTCTGAAAGTGTAAATACCCTCGAGCTTTCTACCACCTCCCCGTCCTGAACAATATATCCCAGACATTCACCCACATCCGTACCGCCCAGCTTACCATCAAGCACGCCGTACGGAATATAAATCCTGTCTTTATACTCTATAGACATATACCCATCATCAAGGTCATCAGGATTTACATATTCACCGGATACAAATGCAATAGGATTATCCGGAAGAGAATAATCTATCTTATTCCCGCATCCGGCTAAAGCAACTAAAATCACTACAGCTACACTCAAAAGAATACTTTTTCTGATACCCATCTTTCTCACCATAAAAAACAGGCGAAGTTGATCAAGATTTGATCATCCCTCGCCACGTCTATCAAACGAAAACATTATAACATATCCACTATATCCGATAAAGTCTCCGCCTCTAAATCAGCCTTCTCTTCATCTCCGGAAATCTTCCAGAATCTTCCGTTACCCTGCTCTCATCGATCAAAGTAGATCCCATATCAAAAAAAATCCATTTAATGCCGTCCATCAGATCAATTCCCCGCTGAAATGCTGTATCTCGTGCTGTATTATCTGAGCAGTAAATCCGCTGTACTTCCCATGCTGCTTCTTGAAATCCTGATCCAGGTAATCCACCTCTATCTCCTTATACCTGGTACAGGGTCTTACCCCCTCAAGAGAAAGACAGCTTTCTTCTGTCTTATACATCCCCGTCTTCTTGGTGATGACAGGATTCACCATAGGAAATATCATCGGTCCCGCGGCAACTACTATTATCTGCTTCTTCACTCCGATCATATTTGCCGCCATACCGACGCACACATCCAGATTGGCTCTCAATGTATCCATCAGATCCGTGATCACCTGCTTATCCGCTTCAGTTGCAGGCTCAGACTTCTGCATCAGGAACATGGGATCTCTGACAATATTCTTAACCATAATAAATCACTTCACCTGTAAATCCGTATCAACGGCATCGCAATTGCCTACGCTTCCGGTAGCCCCTGGGCTTCCCACATCGCATCTGCCAAGGTGATAACCTTCCTTCTTCTGTCCCTCTTCAACCTCTTCGCTGAAGCCCACCTTAAGCCTGCTGACTCCGCTGTTCATCTTACCGTCGATCATATTGATAAGATCATCTATTTCACTCATAATTCACTCCAAAATTTCTACTACTGTCAATATGTTTGATCTATTCAATAATTTCCCCATTTAATTGTCTTTTAACAAGTTTTCTATCCATCAAAACCCTTATAGCGTTTGAAATCGTTCGTGGTGAAACTCCCATTTCTTTTGCAACAACAATATTGACGTTCCTTGGCCAAGGCTGCTCCGGAAGGTGTTTCTTTACATTGTTAAGAAATTCATCAGTAAAATCATATGTTCTATGCTTAGTTGATACATTGAGAATGGTTTTCTCTATCGCCCCAAAGCCGGAAATCCCCTCCAACTTTGCAATTTCCAATGATATAAACACAGAATTTCTTTTACTTCTCCAATTATATCTGGTAGATTCTGAAGTCACCGACATAATATCTTGCCAAGTCTTATTGACCTCATCAAAAGAATATTGGATAATATCAAAATTAATCAAATCTTTTTGTGTATATAAAAACGAATTATGCAGCCGAGATATTGTCAAGAACGCAACTTGATATCTGACATTTCGCAAAAAACTTTCGCCACTGCCTTCCCCCCGTAATTGGCTCATATATTCATCTGTTTTTCGCATGATTTTTGCTATTTGAGGCCATATTCTAATATCATCATATTTATTAAAAACCTCTTCATATGATTCTTGTTTTCTCATGAACTTTTGCTTTAATGAGATCGCTTTATATGGGGTTTTTAATACCAAAGCCACATATCCTCTAGCTAAGTATAAAGGAGAAAAAATACGTTCAGCAGGGCATCCAATATTGGCATAGAAATTTACCCTTCTTTCATAGTATAAATCTTCTTTTTTTAGTATATCCTCTATATCCTCTTGGATCTTATCAGTAGCTCTTAAAGCCCCACTCATTATTCCTGTTTGATTATTTGTAGATCTAGTAATGTCATCCGCTATTTCCTTGCTATCGCAAGGAAGGATTTTAATAAGCACAACTCTTTCATCGTCAATATCACCATTTGACATGAAATATCTATATATGCACTCTGATGTTTGTAATCCATTTACAATTTGGACATTTTCAATAGTAATACTCTTTCCAACAGACTGTGCTGATGAGCACAAAATTGTAATTCCATTATTAAGCCACCAAAAATCCTCGTTATATCGCGGGTTCATAAGAGTATCTAGCACATCTCGATTTACAGCGTTGATTCCCATAAAATCTCTAACATTAGAATCAAATAAATACTTACGCATCATTCTACTATCATCGTAAGTAATAAAGTTGAAATAATCCTTTATACGAGCCAGCACAATCATCTGTTTTCCATGTGATAAATACTCTTTCACTTCTAAGGGAAGAGAATAATCCACTTTCTTCCTAAATGCAGCAAGAATTTTCTCAGCACCCCAAAATTCAAAATGTGCTTCACATCCGCTAAAGCACTCTTTACATAAAGTTTCAATCTGCTTACCATGAGATTCAACATTTTCCCCAATCTCATTAACTGAATCTCCACGACTAGCAAAAATCACTTTAATAGTGAATTTTTCCATGATAGTCACTATTTTTTTATACACAGTAAAAAAAAGAGAACGTTTATTTAATACTTCGCTATTATAATCACCATCTAATTCACTATCTTTTTTTCCAAAATCCAATAACTCTGATAAGCTAGTATAGATACTATTTATAGGATCCTGTTTAAATGTATTGCTATGTTTGCAAGTAAAGAAGAACACTTCCAAATTCGCATTACTTTTTGGAAAATACTCATTATTAATATCAGTAACCAAATGACCATTCACCATTATAAAAATAGCATCCATCCCGCCATCATTACGTCCATCCACTGAGCCGCTTAACAGTTCTTCAGAGGATAAGTCATATTCCTTTAGGATTTGTTCATATGCTAAGTATTCAAACACTTCATCCGATTTATCGGAAGGAATTCCTCTAGAAACTCTATCTTCTATAATCGAGTCAATCAAAATTAAATCATTTTTAGCCATAATATATATACTCTTCCCCAATGCAACTTAATCATTCATTTTTGCAACGATAGCTTAATCAAGTGAATCTTTAGATTCAAGAATAATAATGAAATCATCAAATTAACCCATGATTCGGATCAATTTTACACTCACACCAAAAAACAATCTACGAATAAATTATTCTTATATAGCATCTTAATTTCCAGAATCAAGTGGCACTAACAAGCTATCAGCCTTTTCATTTCGACTCCCCTTAAATGCGTCAGCAATATACTTATTTTGCTTTTCTCTTCTTTCTAATAATTTTTTTAGAATCTCATCTTTACCATTGTTATAATCAATATTATCTTCGCCAAATATTTTTATGAATTCCTTGTCGTCTTCGTGTCCAGGATATTGAACATTTGTCTTTTCTATATGCAGTGAATCCACTCCCAATTCACACCTCATTTTTCCAAATCGAAACTTTTTGTTCTTTTTTATCTGTGATGTTCTAAATTTAGAATAAAAATTTATTTTACTAAGCCATTCACCAGGATTTAAAAACGCTTTAAGGACAAACACAGTAATTAGAAAGCCAAGTGAAAACGAAGCTGTAATAGGAATCGTAAATTTTTGTGCAAAAGTAGCAATATATATACTATCCATAAAAAACAGGCATAACACACAAACAACCAATGATATAACAATAGGTACCCAAAATCCCAAATATTCTTTTATACTTATATCATTTTTGCAATCCATTCTTTTTTTGTTTTCTGCATTAATTCTGCCATCGCATTTGCAGCCGAATCCGAACCATATTCCTACAGCTGTAATAAGCCAAATAATGATTCTATTTAAAATCTGATTATTTATCTCGCCTCCGTGAGCACTATATTCTTTATACAGAATAAATAGCATTTTGAAAGAGGCCGGGAAAATGATTGCAGAAAAACACACCTTTGCAACCAGCTTAGAATATAGTTTGTGATAATCTAAATTCAAGGATTCAACCACAAACCCAAATAACAATGAAATAAGTGCACTAAAAAACGGAATTAAAAATCCATTAGACAAAGCGGATTTCAACATTGTAATCGCAAAAGTACCAGTATATTCATCCAACGTAACAGCCAATTTAGTAAGTACAACATATTCAAATAAAAAAGCACATAAAAAAGAGGAAAAAGCCACAAGAACCGCTTCAGTCCACATAAATTTAACATATGAAAACTTTATTACTATAGGCCTGGTAAATCCAACCACGCTCAACACAACACCTACCAAGAAGCAAAAAATCATTAAATATATCATTTTATTCAGTCAGCTCCTGTTAAATAATCATTTTGTTAGCATCATAAAAAATTTAAGATCTTAATCCACAAAGAATGGTTTAGATTCAATCTGTTTTACCTCAACAATTGTATCTCCAATCTTGGAACTATATTCAGAGGTCTCATTAACAAACGATAAGCAATCACTAATAGCCACACAATTTTTAACATAAAAATAGCGATACAATTTATCCTGAACCGGAATACGATTGTTTTATGAGACAAATTACAGAATTTGAAGACAAAATATAATTAGAGAACGGTATAACAAATAAGCTCATATTACTCTCCAATATCAATTCCCCTCATATAGAATTATACAGAAAACGTTATATTGTTTTATGCAGAAAAATATATATTATAATTGTGCAACATCATTATAACGTTCATTATAATTCATATATAATTACACTCAAATTACCGGTGTGCACCTCATTTCCCATGGTATACAAATTATTGTGTTTTGTACACTTTGGACTCAATCATGGTGCACACTTTTTGTGTGTGGTAACAGAATCCCAAGTGTCCACTTTTTGAACAATAAAATGACAAGAATCATTATGATTCTTGTCATTTTTCGGGTAATCAAACTTTTTGGGGTCTCTCTTCGTTGGGGCTAACTTTTGGAACCCCCAATAAACTTTGGAGACCCCATTTTTCTTTCTCTATTCATTTGATGTTTCTAAAATATTATATCATGAAAGAATTCCGTTAAATATTGACAGTTGGAAATGTATCAATCCCCAAAATATGCATTCAGCTCGCTGTAATCTCTATTCTCGTCGTCAAAATAAAACGTAGAAAAACCCATTTCCGCCGGTTTCTCCAAATTGGATCCAGTATTATCAATAAACAAGCATTCTTCAGCTTTAAGCCCCGATTGCTTTAAGGCTTCTTCAAAAATCTTTTTGTCTGATTTCCTGCCATGAACCTCGGCAGAGATTATAATAACATCAAACAGCCCCTTGAGTACCGTATTTTCAACAACAGCTTTTATTCTATCCGCCTTATTGTCGGTTATCATCCCAATCAGATGATCCTTGCGAAGTTCCTTAATGTAATCAATCATTTTCCCGTCGATTGTCACATTCATAAATGCATCTTCCAGAACCCTATAATCAATAATCTGCCCGACATCGGAGCAAAAATCCTCCCACATGTCTCTATGGGTTTTATTCCCCAATAACAAATCCTTATTATGCTTATAATACGCTTTTTCAACCTTATCGTGAGGAATACCGAGTTCCTTGGAAATATATGAAATGATGGTAGGCGATCCCTGCTTCTCTATTGTGATCACACCATCAAAATCAAAAAACACACCTTTTATGTCACTCATCCCATCACAACCTTGATCTTAATCTGGTTTTCTTTCATAATCTGCTTAATACTGTCAAGATTCTCAATAGGTAATCCAAGCAGCATTCCGCTATAATCGCTCGGGATGAAAAAGACACCGTGTTTCAGTATTCTCACACACTGAAAAGAATCCCATTTAGCAGTAATCTTCCTCATATCATGATCATCATATTCTATAGCCTCGGGGCTAAACGTATACGTAATATGTCTTTCCTTCGCAAGTATCATCTTCAGAGCCTTAAAATACGATAAATAAATGCGGATATTAAATAAAACCGTAATTATAAGTGCCCCAAGACATACTCCGAGAATCACACTCTTTGTCCGGATAAGCAGGATCAAGCATAACACGCCCCAGATTGTTGCAACTGCCAGATAGATTGGCCAGAAAACAAACCTGTTCGTAATGCTTCTCGCAGGATCCTTTATCAGCTTTTTACTCATTGCTGCTATACACAAATACTCTTTGGCATATTCTTTAGTTATTGAATCAGATTCTATTACCATTTTTTATTACCGCAACTTCCACAAAAATCATAAATACAAAGCAAATTACAGGCCATCCGAATAAGGTGAATTCAAACATAGAAATTGGCTTCATGTTATCAAATTCCAAGACCATTAAGGCGACGACCAACAGCAATATAAACATTAATACGGAAAAAACAAGCGCTATGATCGGAAAAACAATCTTCACTGCTATTTCGAGGCCACTTAATCCGGCTATCCTCTTTTTAAGGAAGAATCTGTATCCTGCAATCATAAATGCGATATATACCAACATCCCTAAGTAATAGAAGATAATGTTATATGTATAGTCACTTCCACTGAAAATAAAACTCCCATGCTCTCCTGAATACGACTTCCCAATCAACTGGATGAGGAAAGAACCGGCAGCCACTATCAACGTAGCCAGAAGATATAATGCTTCGAAGCCAAATACCTTGAGATTCTCTTTCATAGATACCAACCTCACTTATCAATATTCTTCATATATCTGCACTTATGGGACGAGCTGTGTATCAAGTCTTCTTAAGTAATTACGCACCTATCTAACAATGCATCTGCCAGCATAGCCATATGTCCATGAGCAACAGAATCAGCGATCCAGCTGCCTTCATTGAAATGATCTCTCCTAAAGTGCCATGCAATAACTGCAAGGATCTGCTTCTCTGAGAGTGTATCCAACCACTCCTTTGTAGGCTGAGCCAAATCCCGGTCTGACAGCTTTCCTTCATCAACCACCTGTGCGTAATCCGTGATCACTACATTACTGTCATAAGCCTCCCGGAAACATGAATTTAAAACACCATAAAGGCCATGATGTCCCCGGTGCGGCTCATAAACATTGTGCTTCTCAAAAAAAGTCCTCAGTTCCTCATCTTCAGATATCGCGTTAAAAAGAACAGAGTACTTCCGGCACCAACGAATCACACTATCCTTTATCTTTTCGTCTCTCGCGATTTCCTTAAGTGTTTCCTCACCGATTGCAAGGATCTTGTCATCCAATACCGCAAAGATGATTTTGATATCATAATCAGGATTATTCTGAATAAAATCATTGCATGCCTGAATAGCTACTCGCCACGCTTTGTCCACCGGATATCCGAATATTCCTGCTGATATCAATGGAAATCCTATAGAATGCAGACCATGCCCTTTTGCAAGCAAAAGCGACTGCTTATAAGCGCTATACAACAGTTCCGGTTCATTGTGCTCTCCACCTGACCATCTTGGTCCTACCGCATGGATCACATATTTGGCCGGGAGTTTAAATCCGGGAGTAATTACAGCGGAGCCCTCATCACAGTGCCCGATATTTTGGCATGCCGCTGTCATTTCCTTGGAGCCGGCTTCGCGGAAAATAAAACCACATACTCCGCCGCCTTCCCAAAGGCCTGTATTGGCCGCATTGACCACTGCGTCTGTATCAAGTTTTGTGATACTTATCTTCCTGATTTCAATTGAGCTCATCTGTCTGAACCTCATTTCCCGGTCAAAGTTCGCTTA
>JAEEGK010032112.1_pt1 | contig 10293 bp, 7 predicted proteins | sample 8958771 | NCBI WGS metagenome assembly JAEEGK01 (sample SAMN16246547, study PRJNA631951) | gut metagenome | biome: gut microbiome; feature: rumen; material: SC-attached | host: Bos | place: Iran: Karaj | collected 2018-10 | reverse complement strand
ATTTTGTTTTAATATTATTTATATTTTTAAATACTTGATTAATATCTTTTTCAGAATTTTTTATAGTTTTATATATTGAAATCATATCATCATTTTTAATTTCTTTTAAAAATTCTATTTCATTATCTTTTAAAACTTGAAATAAATTAATAAAATCATTGTATGTAAATACTAATGATTCAATTAAATTATTTTCATTATTATTTTCAAAAAAATTTTTTGGAAATTCAACATTAATTAAGTTCAAAATTATATTATTTATATATGGCATAATTTCAATTAAATAATTATTAAATATAGTATAATTAAATTCACTAATTGATGATTCAAATAAATTTCCTCTAAATATTTTTTTTAATATTTTAGTATAATACATCATATTTTTTCTTGTATTTTGAGAAATAATTGAATTATTAATTATTCCATTATAATCTGGATTTGTTAAAATTGGTATTATTATTTTTCCTATAAAAAATTCACTTATATAAGAAATTCTATTTATTATTGAGATATCATTAAATTTTTTTGTTATAAATATATCAATGATTTTACAAATGATTTTAATTGAATATGGAATAATTGATGCATTATCTAACATATTTTGTATTAATTTATCTATTAAAAATTTTATTTTCTCTACACTCTTTTTGTAATATTTTAAAATGATATTTGATTTGTTACTATATTGTTTTATTTCATTTATAAAATATGAATTTGAAAAATCTACATTATTTTCTTCTATTAATTTAATATGATTTAAATAAAAAGTTTTCATAAAATGATCTTCAGTTTGATTATATAAATTAGATAATGTTTCTTTATTTATAGGATTATTAATATAATTTGAATTAATTCCAGAATCTTCTTTTTCTAAAAAAGTGTCAATATTAATAATTTCTGGTGGTAAAAGAATTTTAGAAATTTTTTTTGCTTCTTTATTTAATTTAGAATATGTAATACTCATACTTCTTTTTAAATCATCTACATAAACTAATCTTGATTGTTTTAATCCTTTACATAATAAATCATTAATATCTGATTCATTTAAAGTATTTTTTTCAAAAACTACTTTTTTAGATTTAATATATTCTTTTATTCTTTGTATATCAAAATTTATAAATTGATCACTCATATTTTCCATATCTAAAATAATATCTTTTAATATCATTGAAATATAATTCTTAATATCAGTTCTTCTACATAAACTTTTAAGTAAATCACCTATAAAATTATCATCTAATAATTTCATAAAATTATTTTCATTATTTAATTTATCAATTTGTATTTCAATAATATTATATATAATTCTTAATAAATCATTTTGATTAAAATTTGGATTAAATGGATTTTCGAAATAAAAATTAGAAAAAAAATTGATTAATTGTTCATAATTTTCTTTTTTATATTTTGAAATAATAAAAATTAAACTATTTTTATCTTTATTTAATGAAATAAAAAAATTTTCAATAATAGAATAAACAGTAGCAAAATATAATTTTGTTTGTTCACTATTCACAATTTCATAAGGTATAAATTCATTTTTTTTAAAAGTAATATAATAATTATTATAATCATAAGCTTCTTTTGTTTTTATTTTTAATTCATAAAATTTATTAATATTATTAATAATAGTTTTAATTGAATTTTCAATTTGAGAATTAGTAATTTTCATTAACGAAATTTCATATTTTAATTTTTGTTGTAAATCTATCCATTTATTTGAACAATTACTCATTTTAAAAAAATAAATATATATTTTAATAAATAAATTATTTTGAATATTTTATATTATTTAATGCATTATTATAACAAGAATTAAATCTATCAAAAATTAAAACATCATAAATTCCATTTGAACTTTTATTAACTTTTTCAGAATCTAATACAGATTTATCATTTTCATTTGTTTGACTTAAAACATATGAATTAAATGTATTTTCATATAAATTGTGTCCAATTAAATTAACTTTAACTTTATTTAAAAAATCATTTTTATTTTTTTTAATAGAAAATAAATTGCCATTTGAATTATTAATATAAGGTAAATTTATATTTTTAGAAGTAAAGAAAAAATAAGGATTTTTTTTTTTCTTTTTTTCATTTTCCATCATTTTTCTTTTACTTTCTTTTTCTTTTTCAATTTGTTCCATAAAATTTTTCATTTCTTCATTTTCAATAATTTGATTAACTTCTAATTTACGAACTCTATTTTTTTGTTTTAATTGTAATTTCCTAAGTCTAATTTGAAAAGCTTGATCAGAATATTCTTTTTCTTTATTATTAATAGAATTATAAATTCTTTTTTTATGAATTTGTAATCTTTGAATAACCATTTTCATTTTATTAATTTCATATTCAATTGTATAATCAAGTACTCCATCTTCAACTTCACAAATAAAAGAAAATTGTTTTCTTTCAAGTTCATATACTTCACTATTATTACTTAATGATTTACAATTAACAAGTCCTTTTGAAATTGATTCATTAATTGAACTCATTAAATTATTTACTCCAATAATTTCTCTATCTTGAAATAAATTTAATTTTATATAATTTCTTTGAAAAAGTATTTCATTTTGTTCTTTTGATTTAAATTTTTTATTCATTATTAAATCATCATTTTCTCTTAATTCTTCTTCAGGATTATACATTTTAAAATCTGATTTATTACCAAATTTTCTTATATATTTTTTATAATATATAATTAAGTCATTTACTTCTTTTATATTTCGATTTGTAAATACTTCAAAATCACCATCAATAATAAAATAAATACAATCATTTTCTTTATTTTGTTCAATTAAATCAAAACCTTTTTCTAATTTTCTTAAATTAAATAATTTATAATATTTTTTATCTAATGCATAAGGAGTTATTTTTTGAAAAATATTATAATTATTTATTACAGAAAAAAATTTTTTTTTTGCTTTTTCAATTGCATTTTTTAATAAATTATTATAATCATTTCTATAAATAATTGCAAAATCAGTTGGTTCATTTGTTATTACACTTGCTTGTCTTTTCCCTGAATTTTGTTCTAATGCCAATTCACCAAAAGTTTCTCCTTTATTACTTTTACCAATTATAATATAATTTGGTATTCTTACACTATTTTTTTTTTTTTCGTCATCATTAAAATTATTATTTTGTAAATTTTGTTGATTTACATTATTTCTTTCTATATATTCTTCTATTGGAATATTTGTTATTTTTTTTTTATTTTGATTTAATTTTATAAATTCATATAATTCTTTTGCTTCATTTAATATTGTTTTATTTTGTATATTTTCATGATTAAAATATATATTTTTTAAATATAAATCAAAATTTTCTCCTATTGAATAAGTTAAACCATTTAATTGAATGCATTGTCTTAATAATTCATTTGAATTATTTTTTCTTAATTTAAATAAATGAAGTAAATATTGTTCAAATGTCATTTCATAATTTGTTGGTCGACTTACTAAAAATGATACAGAACCTTTTAATAATAAAAAAAAAGAATCTCCCTTTTCACCTTGTTCTACTATTATATCATTTTTTTCTCTTTGACTATATTTTATTATTTTTGCACATTCATTTAAATAATAATTATAATCTTCATTTGTATCATGTAATATATTCATAAAACCTTTTAATTGTCTTATATATTTTACTATTATTGGAATATTTCTTTCTGATTGTGGTTTTTTTAATTCAATTATACATTTTTCTAAATCATTTTGCATTTTTTTTTTTATATTAATTTTAATTATTTAATATAAAACCGAAAAAATAAATATAAAAAAATGTATATTAAAAAAATAAAAACATAAAATTATAAAAAAAAATAAAAAAAAAAAAAAATAAAAAAAAAAAATTATAAAACTTTTTTTTGATTAAAAAAATGTTAAAACCTCTAATTTTAACAACCTAAAATTAACTTAAAAAAAAAAATTGAACTAATATTCATATATTTAAAACAGGATCCCCAGGATAAATTTTATTATGTAAATAATATTCAACAACTTGTCTAGGAACTTCTTCTAAAACTTGTTCAGCAAGTTTATCACCATCACTATTAGAAAACTTATAAAAGGGTACAAACTGTACTAAATCTCGATCAGCTTTTCTTCCATTTTTATCAAATAAAGGATTCTCATCAGCATCTAAAACATCCATATTACCAAAATCACCATAACCAATACCAATAATAATAACACTAATAGGAAGATAAGAAGCTTCAACAAGAGCATCAATAGTTTCATCCATATCATTAATTAAACCATCAGTTAATATCATCAAAATATTATAATTCATATTTTTACCTTGTGATAAATCTTCTTTAACATTTCTATTTAATTCATTTATTATTGGAGCAAAATATGTTGGACCATACAATTTTAAATAAGGTAAAATTTGCCTATAAGTCATTAAAACATTATCAATTGTATTTATATTTGGATCATCTGGATTACCATTTATAGGAAAAATATGACTTACTTGATTTTCATTTGGTAATATTGCACCATAACCATAAACTGGAAATAATTGATCAGCATCATAATAACCTACAATATCACCACATGATCTTATTGCTTTTTCATATGCATTCATTTGATTTGTTCCTATATAATGAAGACTATCTGGTTTTTTAGGATCTAAATTTGATGATGTGAAATCAATTGCTATTGTTAAATTTATTTCCATTCCTCCTTTTAAATAATCTAAAAATGAATATTCTCTTTCTAATATAATTTCAATTATTGCATTTGTATTATTTGGTAATGTTACATTTGTTTTTTTACTTATAAATGATGATAATGAATTAGTTGTTTCTGATAATTTTTTATTATGTAAAATATCATTAAATTCAATTGAAATTATATTATTTTCATATTTACCATCTGGAGCAAGATACATTATTGGAATTGTTGTTTTAGGGAAAAAAAAATTTTGATTTGTATTAACATTAAATTCTTTTACTTCACTTCTATAAATAATATTATTTAAAGGAGAATTTTGTAAACCATAATATTTAATATAATAACAAATTCCCATTCCAGCATTAAAATTACCACTAATATTAACATTAAAATGAGCTTTCATATTAATATCATTAATACTAGTACATTTAATTTCTAATGTTGAATTATCATTTAATTGTTTTGTAAATTTTTGACCTCGACTTCCCATTATACTTCCTAATGATGTTTGAACTATATTTTCTTTTGAATTTGATTTTGTTTGGATATTTATTCCCATTGGTTGTTCTTTTTCAAAATAATATTCCATTACGAAAAATTGATTAAAGTTTATTCTGTTTTCATTATTTTTTGATTGATATTCTGTTTCTCCTTGAACTTTAAATTGTAAACGAGATTTATTTTCGTATAGTAATAAACTTATTTTTTTTTGAGAAGAATCTTGAACGTTTAATAAAGATATTGTTAGTTTTACTTTTTGTTTTGCTTCTGTTGTTTCTGCTGTTATGTTTTGTTCTACTGCTTTATAATAATATATTTCTTCTTTTGTTATTATTTTTGATTGACATAAATTCCCCATTTGTTTATTTTTTTGTTTATTTTTTTTATTTTTGGATTTTTTTTAATTTTTTTTTTAATTGATTAATTAATATTATTATTTTTAATTTATTTAAAAAAAATAAATGATCGAAGAATTAAATGAAATAAATAGTAATGTTAAATTAAAATCAACAAGAAAAAATGGGAAATATATAAATAGAAATGCAATGTATAAAAGATTAGAAAAAAGAAAGAATAATGCAATTAATGCAATGCCTCAAATAAAAAAACAAATTTTAATTGATAAAGTATTTAATAAAGATGTTTTATATAAACGTTCATATAAATTATTTAGTCAATGTGAATTAAAAAAAACTTTATTTGAACCTATTATTTTATTACCTAAATTAAGTATTCCAAATTTAAATAAAAATTTAATTTGTCCAATGGATGAATTTCAATTTGAGAAAATTGAAAATGAGAAAAAAAAACAAATATCAGTTCCAAGTAAAAAAATAAATAATGGTAATATTTATCAAATTCAAAATATGAGAATTAAGAATAAAAAAAATAAGAAAAAAATAACTTTCGAAGATTCTCCTTTAAATTATAATAATTTTTCATATCATAAATTGGATTTAACTAAAGAATTTTAAATAATAATTATAATATATATTTAATTAATTTTAAAAATAAAAGAATATTAAATGGGAAATGGAGGAGGTAATAATAATAAAAATAAAATAACAAAAGATTCTCGATATATAACTAAAGAAAGTATTAATTTTAATAATTATAATAATAATAATAATAATAATAATAATAATAATAATAATAATAATAATAATAATAATAATAATAATAATGATAATGATAATGATAATGATAATGATATAAATTTTAATTCAAATAAACAAAGTGAATTTGATATTACAAATCTATCAAATTATAAAAAGAAGAAAAAAAAAAAGAAAAAAAAGAAAAAAAAAGAAAATGAAAATTCAAATGAAGAAGAAGAATTTGAATTAGAGAGTAATAATGAAAATGAAGAAGTAGAAAATAAAAATGATAATAATAATAACAACCCTAATATTTCTAGAACAAATAAAAAGAATAAAACTCAAAAAACAAAAAATGAAGAAATAGATTATGAAGAAGTAGAAAATAAAAATGATAATAATAATAATAACAACTCTAATATTACTAGAACAAATAAAAAGAATAAAACTCAAAAAACAAAAAATGAAGAAATAGATTATGAAGAAGAAGAAAAAGAAGAAGAAAAAAATATTGAATCAAAAAATAAAGAATCAAATAAAAAAAATACAAAAAACAAAAATAATAATTTAAATAATTATAAAACTCAAACAAATAAAACTAAATCACAAAAAGAAAATGAAAATGAAATTGAAGAATCAATAATAACAGATATAAAAAATAATGAAGAAGATTTTAATTATATTCCAGAAAAAAAAGTAATAAAATTAAATAAAAATTTAGAATATGAATGTATTCAAACAATTGAAGAAGCACATGACAAAGAAATAACATGTTTAATTTATTTATCAAAAAAAAATGAAATTGTTTCTTCTTCTTTAAATACAGAAATAAAAGTTTGGATATGGAAAAAAAAAAAAAAAATAATAATTTTAAAATCTACTTTAACAGGACATAAAAATAAGATTTTTTATTTAAGCGAATTTAAAAATTTAAATATGTTTTGTTCTTGTTCTGCAGATAAAACTTTAAAATTATGGGATATTGATTCATTAAATTGTATTTTTACATTAAATGAGCATATAAAAAGTGTTTTAACTTGTTCATATAAATATTCAGATAATGAAAATTTAATTTTTAGTGGAGGAGATGATAAAAAATTAATAATATGGGAAATTAAAATCAAAAAAAAAGAAAATAAAAATACAAAAGAAAATAAAATTGAAAATGAAAATAAAAATGAAAATGAAGAAGAAAAAGAAAATGAAGAAGAAGAAGAAAAAGAAAATGAAAATAATTCAAAAATAAAACAAATATTAAAAGGTCATTTAAAAAGTATAACAACAATATTATATATAGAAATATTAAATTTACTTTGTTCAGGAAGTGATGATAAAACAATAAGAATATGGGATGAAAATAATAATTTTATATGTATTAAAATAATAAATACATTAAATTCTCCAATTGATAATTTAAGATATTCAAGAAATAGAGTTTTAGCATCATGTGAAGATGGATATATTTATTTTATTCATATGAGTATATTAAAACAAGTTAGAAGTGTTCAATTATCAAAAAGTCCAGTTTATGATTTTGATGTTATGGATAATGAAAAATATTTAATTGTTGCTTCTTGTGATTCTATTGGAAGAATTTGGGAAATTGGAACTCAAAATATTGCTTTATTAAAAGGACATTTAAATGCTTTAGTTAGTATTGTTAATATTGGACAATTAAATGTTGCTACTGCAAGTTTAGATAAATGTATTAAAATTTGGGTTAAGAAATAATTTTTTTTTTATTTATTATATATATAGTTTTTTTTTGTATTTATTCTTTTTTTTTTATTGAAAATTTTATTTTTTTTTTTTAATTTTTTTTTCTTTTTTTTAAATATTTTTTAAATTTAAAATGGAAAAAATGACTCATTGTAAAAAGTTATCTTATAGTTTTATAAATTTATTTGAGAATGATTTAGAAGGAAAAAAATTAAATTCAAAATTAAGTGAGTATAATATTCATTTAAAAAGAAATAATGATGATATAAATAAAAGTAGTAAAAAATCAAGTCATACTATATATGAAAAAATTATTAAATTAAATAAAAAGGTTGATAATAAAAATAATTTCATATCAAATTTTAGAACAGTAACTCCAAAATTAATTCCAAAAGGGATTTATCATAAGAAAGTTATAAATAATTCATTAAATATAAATATTAATAAATCTATGATTGAAAATAATAATAATTTATTAAGTGCAAATATTACTAATAATATTTTTATTCTTGATTTAAAACAAGAAGATAAAAAAAAGAAAAGTTTAAATATGAGTCAAAGAAGTTTTAATAATTTTAAAGATAATTATATTCATCCTTTTAAAATTGATGAAACAAATAATAATAATAATGAAAAAATAAAAGAAAATAAAAATAAACATTTGAAAAATTATTGTTTTTTTAATTATCAAAGAAGTAAATCAAAAATAAATATATTTGAAATAAATAAAAAAAATGATTTAAATTTTTCATTAAATTGTTTAGATAAAAATAAAAAACAAAGAGATTTAAATATTATTCCTATAAAAAGTAAATATTTAATAAATAATATTAATTCAAATTTTTAATTAAAATATTAAGTTAAAAAAAAATAGAAAATTAAAAAAATAAAAAGAAATGGAAGAGTATATTTTTTATGCAGGATTATCTGGATTAACTTTTTTGATTTTAATTATATTATTAATAGTTATATGCATAAAAGAAAAAAATACATTTAACAAATTTTTTTTAATATTATTATGTATATCAGAAATGTTCAATTGTATACCAAAATTTTTACAAATATTCAGAAAAGACAAAAAAGATGATATATTATGTTATTTACAAGTTTTATTTTCTTTAACTTCAGATATAGGAACTTTAACAACAACTACTTTAATGTCAATAAAAGCTTGTGATGATTATTCAAATAGTGGTGATTTTTTCAAAAAAAAAAGAAATCAAAATTTCTTAAAAATAATAAATATAGTTTTTCCTTTTATTTTTTTTTTTTTATTTTCTTCAGAAAAAGTTATGATAATCAATGTTGGGTGAAGGGTTTTTATAGTAATCTATTTATATATATTATATTTTGGATATTAATTCTTACTAATTTTTTTTTTTTAAGACGTGTTATGTGTGAGTTATGTAAGATGAGAAAACAATATAAAGAGTTTGAAAAAGATTTATTAGAAGAAGGAAATTTATCAATTAAATCAGAAAAACTACGCTCAAAAAAAATTTCAGGAAAATTATATGAAAATTATATTTATTCACTCATAATTCCATTTATTTGGGTTTATTTTACTTTTAGCAGATTAAAACAGATGAAAAAAGAAGAAGAAGAAAAAGATATATTTATGGAAATTCATATGTTTATATCAAGTGGAAGGGGAATAATATATGTTTTAATATATTTAATAAACAATATTTATATAAAATGTATCAAATAAAAATAATACTTTAAATCTAACAAATAAATAATTTAAAATTGAAATTTTATAATATTTTTTTTATAAATTTTAAATTATTTAAAAAAATTCTTATTGATATATAAATAATTTAAATTTTGTATATATTTAAAAATATAATAATATAAATTATATAAGACTCACTTTAATAATTTCATCCCCTATTTTAATATATAAATTACCATTAATTGCTAATTTTTGATCAAGAACACTCCATAATTTTTTTCCTTTAATTGACCAAATTTCTTTTTCTTTATCAAAATTAAGAACACATCCATCATTATCATTACCTTCACCTTTTAAAGAAATATAATTATCTCCAGAATAACCAATTGTAATAGTTTTATCTTTAGTTATATTATTAACATTAAATTCATTACTTTTTCCAGTATTATTATCAAATATTTTTATAGTTACATGAAAAATTTTATTATTTGAAGAAGGAATAATTTGAATTAAATTTTTATTTAATAAAAATACTTTAGTATTTATAAAATTATAAATAGAATTTGGTATTCCAATATAAATTAATCTTCCTTGTTTTTCTTTATCTAAAATAGGT
>JAEEGK010032111.1_pt1 | contig 10293 bp, 7 predicted proteins | sample 8958771 | NCBI WGS metagenome assembly JAEEGK01 (sample SAMN16246547, study PRJNA631951) | gut metagenome | biome: gut microbiome; feature: rumen; material: SC-attached | host: Bos | place: Iran: Karaj | collected 2018-10 | reverse complement strand
AATTCATCACCGTGGTGAAGGAGACCTCCCTGGCCTCCACCTTCTTCGTGGGGGATCTGATGACCTCTTACCTGAAGGTGAAGGGCAATACCTATCTCACCATGGAATGTCTCACCATCGTGGGCGTGATCTACTTCGTGCTCACCTTCATCCTCAGCAAGCTGCTGAATGCTTTTGAAAGGAGGCTGAAGGCGCATGACTGAGAACCTGATCGAGACCGTTGACCTCCATAAGAGCTTTACGGTGAACGGGAAGGAGACGCTGCATGTCCTCAAGGGCGTCACGGAGCATATCGCCAAGGGGGAAGTGGTCTCCATCATCGGCCCCAGCGGCGGCGGCAAGAGCACCTTCCTCCGCTGCCTGAACCTGCTGGAAAGGCCGGAGAGCGGGAAGATCATCTTTGAGGGCGTGGAGATCACCGGAGAGAAGGTGGACATCAACCTTCACCGCCAGAAGATGGGCATGGTCTTCCAGCATTTCAATGTCTTCCCCCACCTCAGCGTGAAAAAGAACATCACGCTGGCCCCGGTGCTGCTGGGCAAGCGCAGCCAGGCGGAGGCCGACGAGCAGGCGGAGCAGCTTCTGAGCCGGGTGGGCCTGCTGGAAAAGAAGGACGAGCATCCCGGCCGCCTCTCCGGCGGCCAGAAGCAGCGCCTGGCCATCGTCCGGGCCCTGGCCATGGAGCCGGATGTGATGCTTTTCGACGAGCCCACCTCCGCCCTGGACCCGGAGATGGTGGGAGAGGTGCTGGACGTCATCAAGGCTCTGGTGAAGAGCGGCATGACCAGCGTCATCGTCACCCATGAAATGGGCTTCGCCCGGGAGGTAAGCGACCGCATCCTCTTTATGGACGGGGGCGTCATTGCCGAGAGCGGAAAGCCCGACGACATCATGAACCGGCCCCAGAACCCCCGCACCAAGGAATTTCTGAGCAAGGTGTTGTATTGATATGGACGCGAAAAAGGAAGCACAGGCCTATATCGAAGCTCGGGGCGGCGAATTCGCCGCCCTTTCCCATCAGATCTGGGAATATGCGGAGCTGAGCCTCAAGGAATACCGTTCCGCCGCCCTCTATGTGGAAAAGCTCCGGGCTGAGGGCTTTTCCGTCAGGGAAAACCTGGGAGGCATCCCCACCGCCTTCTCCGGCTCCTTCGGCTCCGGCAGGCCGGTGATCGGCATCCTGGGGGAGTTCGACGCCCTTTCCGGCCTCAGCCAGGCGGCGGGGGAGACTTCCCCCCGGCCCCTGGAGCCCGGCGGGGCAGGCCACGGCTGCGGCCATAATATGCTGGGGGCCGCCGCCTTCGCCGCCGCCTGCGGCGTGAAGCGATTCCTGGAACGGAGCGCCCTTCCCGGAACCGTGGTCTTTTACGGCTGCCCCGGGGAGGAGGGGGGCGCGGCCAAGGCTTTCCTCGCCCGGGAGGGGGTCTGGAAGGAGCTGGACGCGGCCCTCAGCTGGCACCCCGGCGATACCAACGAGATCACCACCGGCACCAACAATTCCTGCACCCAGGTGCTCTATCGGTTTCAAGGCGTGGCCGCCCACGCCGCCGGGGACCCGGAGCACGGGCGCAGCGCCCTGGACGCTGTGGAGCTGATGAACATCGGCGTCCAGTTCCTGCGGGAGCATATGAAGGACGAGGCAAGGATCCACTACGCCATCATCGACGGGGGCGGCGTCTCGCCCAACGTGGTGCAGCCGGAGGCCAGCGTGCTCTATATGGTCCGCAGCCGGGATGTGCCGGATACCCTGGCCCTCCAGGAACGGGTGGACAGGATCGCCCAGGGCGCCGCCCTCATGACGGAGACGAGCTTCGAGCGCATCTTTGTGGACGGCACGGCCAACACCCTGCCCAATCCGCCTCTGGAAAAATGCCTCTATGAGAATATGCGCGCCCTGCCCCTGCCGGAATATACCCCGGAGGAGCGGGCCTATGCCAAAGCCCTGCGGAAAACTTATGTTGCCGAGGGGCTCCCCGGCCTGGGGGCGAAGAAGGACCCGAAGATCGAAGGGGAGGTGCGCGCCCTCAGCGAGGACGGGAAGAAGGACCTGAACGATTTCCTCCTGCCCTATTACAGCGGCGAGGATTTCACCCCCGGCTCCACCGACGTGGGGGATGTGAGCTGGCTCACGCCCACGGCCCAGTTCACCGCGCTCTGCTTCCCCGCCGGGGCTCCCGGCCACAGCTGGCAGAATGTGAGCTGCGGCGGCTCCTCCATCGGGGATAAGGGCCTCCTCTGGGCCGCCGGGGTCCTCTGCGGCGCGGCGGCGGACCTGCTGACCGACCCGTCGATCCTGGCCGCGGCCAGGGAGGATTTCGAAAAACGCACCGCCGCCCACGGTTATATCTGTCCCATCCCGCCGGAAGCCGTGCCCATCGCCATGTGAAAATGCACCGAAAAGAGAAAAATATGTCAAAAGGGACGGTTCTGATTGACACGCCCCAGCTTATCGGGTATAATGAAAACAAAGGGGAGAAATGGCGATGGCGAGAGCGGCACGGCAGCTGAGTGAGTCGGGATACATGCATTTGATCGTCCGGGGGATCGGCAGGCAAGTCCTTTTTGAGGATCGGATGGATCGAGTGCGTTATCTTTCCCTTTTGCGGCGGTTCAGCGAGGAGACAGGGGTTTCGGTCTGCGCATATTGCCTCATGGAAAATCATGTCCATCTGCTGGTCTATGACCCGAAGGGACAAACGCCGCTTCTGATGAAGAAGCTGGGCGTTTGCTACGCCCAACACTTCAATCGGAAATATGACAGGGTCGGCCACCTGTTTCAGGATCGGTATCAGAGCGAGGCGATCGAAGACGACGGGTATTTTCTCACGGTATACCGATATATCCTGAACAATCCGGAGAAAGCGGGGATATGCAAGGCGGCCGATTATGAGTGGAGCAGCTACAGCCAGTACGACGATCCGGCTGCCTTTATTGATAGGAAACTTCTGCGAGAGCTAATCGGAGGCACCGATGCCTATGAGGCGTTTATGCGCAAAGAGGATGAAACCGAGTGTATGGAGTTTGAGCCGCGCAGGCATGACGACGAATGGGCTTCTTCGATCATCCGCAAGCGGCTGAAGCTAAACAGCGGGACGGAGCTTCAGTCATTGGATCGGGATGAACGAAACGCTGCGCTTCGTACCTTGAAAGCGGCGGGGATCACCGTGCGGCAGCTCGAACGTCTGACGGGGATCAATCGCGGCGTCATCCAGCGGGTATAAGCGTGTAGCGTCCTTATTCGCCGGAATGTCTCGCAGCTCCCGTTGGTCGCTGCTCAAAGATTCCGGCGAAACGTCCTTTCCGAAACGGATCCGCTTCGCTGGGCTCCGTTTCGGTATACGGGAGAACAAAGTAGAGTGATTCCAATCATTGGGGCCTGCAGCAAATGCCGCAGGCCCCAACCATTATAAATAAACCTTCGTCCCCCGTCCTTCGTAAAACCCTCGGGGGATCTCAAGGGGGCCGCAGCCCCCTGGCCGATGGGGAAGGATTCCAAAGGGAACCGCCTTCGGGATAGGTTCCCTTTGGCGTGTCTTTGCCTACTTTCTCCACGTCGAGAAAGTAGGCCGCCGGAGGCGACGGACCAGAGTTGTTTTTTGCGGAGATGAACGGCGAATTCGCAGAAAGAGAATAGCAACGTAACAAACGTGTGACAAACAGAACCGTCCCCAATGACACAATGACACACGTCTGCCCCATCCCCCCGGACGCTGTGCCCTACGCGATCTAGGTGTCAACGGGAACCGTCCCCATTGACGCCGGCTTTGATCCTGTTGTATCATAGCTTTACGGATGCCCCTGTTTTTCCGAAAGGAATGATAATCGATGAATACACCGAAGCCAAAACAGCACAGTGAGGACGGCAAGCCGAAGCAGTTTGGCCGGATCGCTGTGATCGTTGCAGTTTTGGCCTTGCTGGCTGCTCTCGCCGGGTTTATCCTTCAAAGATCGTACTATCCCATGGACGGAGAAGTGCGCATTCTTTCCAAAGAGAAAGGCCGGGGCTTCACCCTCACTGTGGAGCAGGGATTCCGCGAAGGACAAAAGGCGGGACGATTCCGGCTGAAATGCACGGAGGGACAGTATCATGAGGTCGAGGTCGGGGATATCGTGGATTGCAGCAGGGAGCAAAGCGCCCTGACGGGCAGGGGAAAGGTGCATAAGCTCCACTGATTCCAGAACTGAAAAAAGACAGAAACGGCGGGAATCCCGGATATTCGGGGATTCCCGCCGTCAGCGATTTTGTGACATCAGGGACGGTTCCGACCGTCACACGTACTTTTCCCAGCTCCGCACACGCTTTTTCATGCTCTCCGTGTCCAGCACGCCCCGGGCGAAGCCCTTGCGCACCAGCTCCTCCGGCACGTATTCGTCGTATTTCTCGAAGACCGGCACCTCCTTGGGGTAGACCAGCTCCAGGGGGTCGAAATCCTTTGCCGCCTCCTCGGAAACGATGCGGTAGAATTCCTCCTCTCCCGCCTGCATGGTGAATTGGAGGTAGTAGGGGCGGGAGGTGTCCATGCCCTTGAGCCCCAGGCGGGGGGCGCAGCGGAGCTTCAGGAAGCGCTCCAGGGCCAGGAAAGCATAGCTCCCCAGCCAGGGGAACAGCGCCCACATTTTCCCGCCCAGGTGGATGAGGGGGCGCTTGTCCATGCCCGATTTCCGGAAGCTCTCCCTGGCCTCTGCCAGTCGGGCCGCGGCATGGCGCATGAGATAGGGATAGGCCTTGTCTTCCTCCAGCACCCGGAACATCCGCTCCAGGATGCGGTCGTGGATGTCCCCGGCCACGTCCCCGAAGTAGGCGGGGATATTGCCCTTCACCAGGGTGCAGTAGACCTCCCGCCGCTGGTGGTCCACCTCCTCCACCACCCAGACCCGGCCCGCGATGGCGATCTTGTCCCCCACGGGAGGGGGCTTGACGATGGTGCCCAGCTCCTGGCTGTCGGCGCGGACGGCGTATTCCACGTTCTCCTGGAACACGGCGTAGAACTTATAGCTGTTCGTGATCCGCTCCCCGGCGAGGCCCAGGATCAGGCCGCCGTTCTCCGTGCGGTTTATGTGGTCGATCTCCAGCAGGTGCCGCAGCAGGGCCCGGTAATCCTCCTGGGTGATGTTCCGGAAAGCCGCCAGGGGCAGCACCCGGGAGGCCAGCTCCCCGGGGGTCATCTCCCCGCAGGAGGCCAGGGTGCTCATGGTCTGGTGATACAAAAGACTGAAGGGCAGCCGCTCCATCCGGGGCGGCTCCACGAAGCGATCCTCGATATACAGCTGCACCAGGGCGATGCCCTGGAGGAGATACCAGGGGATCGTCTCCGGCAGCAGGGCCCGGGCCTCCGCATGCTCCTCCCGCATGACGAACCACATCTCCGAAGGGTCCCCCCGCCGCCCGGTGCGCCCCAGGCGCTGCAAAAAGCCGGAGACGGTGAAGGGCGCGTCGATGTGGAAGGCCCGTTCCAGCCGCCCGATGTCGATGCCCAGCTCCAATGTGGCGGTGGCGCAGACGCTCATGAGGGAGTCGTCGTCCTTCATCTCCTCCTCGGCGCTCTCCCGGTAGGCGGCGGAGAGGTTTCCGTGGTGGATGAGGAAGCGGTCCGGCTCGTGATTTGCTTCGCAGTATTGCCGCAGCTGCTGGCAGACGGATTCACATTCCTCCCGGGAGTTTGTGAAGATGAGGCACTTCTTTCCCCTTGTGTGCTCGAAGATATAGCCCATGCCGGGGTCGGCGGCCTTGGGGGCGGCGTCGGTGGCCTCCTCCATGGGGGGCGTCTCCGGGAGGCCGGTCTTTCCCTCGTCCGCCTGGGGGCCGGAGTTGAAGAAATGCTCCATGCTCAGCCGCCAGGTTTCCCGGCCCCCGTCGAATCTGGGGATGACGGTGCCCCGGCCGCTGCCGGCAGCCAGGAATTTCCCCGCGTCCTCGGGGTTGCCGATGGTGGCGGATAAACCGATCCGCCGGGGGGAGCAGCCCGCCAGAGCGCACAGCCGCTCTATGAGGCAGAAGGTCTGCAGGCCCCGGTCCCCCCGCAGGAGGGAATGGATCTCGTCGATGACGATGAACCGCAGATCCCCGAAGAGGGAGGGGATCTCCATATGCTTGTTGATGAGCAGGCTTTCCAGGGATTCCGGGGTGATCTGCAAAATCCCGGCGGGCTTGCGCAGCAGCTTCCGCTTTTGGGTCTGGGGCGCGTCCCCGTGCCAGCGGGTGACGGGGATGCCAACCTCCTCGCACAGCTCCCCCAGCCGCCCGAACTGGTCGTTGATGAGGGCCTTGAGGGGGGCGATATACAGCACCCCCACGGTGGCGGAGGGGTTTTCCTCCAGCAGGCTGAGGATGGGGAAGAAGGCCGCCTCCGTCTTGCCGGAGGCGGTGGAGGCCGTCAAAAGCACATTCTCCTCCGTGTTGAAGATGGCGTCCCCCGCCGCGTTCTGCACGGCCCGCAGGCTCTGCCAGCCGGAGCGGTAGATGTAGTCCTGGATAAAAGGCGCGTAGCGGTCAAAAACGTCCATGGGCGTACCTCAAATGGTGAATTCCGCGTAGTCGTCCGTCGTCTCGTCCGACACCGCCTCGCTTTTGGCATATTGGAATTCCTCGGAGCCCAGCAATTCCCCGATGGAGGCGTCCGGATTCTGGTATGCCAGGTCCAGCAGCTCGATGAAATCCCGGATGACCTCCCGGGGGGTGATGTTCGCCTCCGCGCCGATGCGCTCGTATTCGATGCGGATGAAGGCGGCCAGGTCCTCCGTGGTGATCCGGCTGGGATAGCCGTAGAGCCCGGCGTGCATGTCCTCCAGCTTTTCGCAGAGGATCAGCATCTCCTCGGCGGTGAGCGGCTCCAGGCGGATGACGGGGGCCAGCAGGTCCCGTGCCCCGGGGCGGGAGAATTTTCCCTCCGCCAGGCGGGAGCGCAGGGCTTCATAGCTGTAAACGCCCCGGCGTTTGTCCTCCAGGGCCTGGGGCGTGGCCCCCATGAGGATGCCCAGATACCGGGCCTTCCCCTGGAGGGCGTCGTTATACATGGCCAGCATTTTTTCGTAGTTGTACTGCCGGGTGATGGCGTTGGGGATCTTGGAGACGTTCACCAGCTCGTCGATCATGAGGAACAGGCCGGTGTAGCCCGCCAGCCGGAAAAAGACGGCGAAGAGCTTGAGGTAGTCATACCAGTCGTCGTCGGTGATGAGGATGCTCACCCCCAGCTCCTCCCGGGCCTCTTTTTTCAGGGTGTACTCCCCCCGGAACCAGCGCACCACCTTCGCCTTCCCCTCGTCGTCGCCGGCGAGGTAGGCGTGGTAGTAGGCGGAGAGGAGCCTGGCAAATTCAAAGCCGTGGACCAGCTCGCTCACGGAGGCGGTGACGGCATAGATCTTCTTGTCCACCGCCGCGGCCAGAGCCGGGTCTTCCGGGGCGAGGCCGGTCTCCTGGGCCGCAGCGCTCTGCACGGAGCTGATCCACCGGTCCAGCACCAGGTTCAGGGCCCCGCCCTCCGGCTTCGTCCTGGTGGAGAGGTTGCCGATCAGCTCCCGGTAGGTGGCCAGGCCCTGGCCCCTGGTGCCCTGGAGCCGCCGCTCCGGGGAGAGGTCCGCGTCGGCCACGATGAAGCCCCGGTCCATGGCGTAGTTGCGGATGGTCTGGAGAAGGAAGCTCTTGCCGGAGCCGTATTTCCCCACGATGAAGCGGAAGGAAGCCCCGCCCTCGGAGATGATGTCCACATCATGCAGCAGGGCCTGAATCTCATTTTTCCGCCCCACGGTGATATAGGGCAGGCCGATGCGGGGCACCACGCCGCCCTTGAGGGAATTCAGCACCGTCTGTGCGATGCGCCGGGGCACTTTCTTCGTTTCGCTCATTTTTCTGTTCCTCCCAGGATGCGGAGGATATCCTCCCGGTAATCCTCCGCCAGGGTGATCTCGTCGCCGTCACATTCCAGGGCGCTGTCGCCGATCTCGTCGTACAGGGCCTCGTTGATGGCGTCCACCGCCACGGTGGGCATCCAGCGCCTTTCCGCCAGCCAGCCCTTCACCGGCTCGCCCCGCACCAGCAGGGTGAGCAGTTCCCGCTGCTCCCGGTCCAGGGGCGTTTCCGGCGCTTCCGGACTGGGCCCGGTTTCCGCCTCCGTCGGGGCGGGAGGGGGCTCCGCCTCCCTTTCCTCCGCTTCCCGAAGGTCCTCCTCCGTCAGCAGGCTGTCCCTGGTTTCCAGGGCGTCCCGCCGGATCCGTTCCAGCCCGCTCAGGTCGATGACGACCTTCTTCCTTTCCGCCTCGGCCCTGGCCTGCCGGTCCTCCTCGATGACCGCCTCGACATACTCGGAAGCCCAGGCTTCCTCCGGCTTTTCCTGGAGGCGGCGGCCCAGGTCCAGATACAGGCGCAGCTGCCGGTCCGTTTCGTGAAGCAGCCCTTCCAGCAGCTTTTTGTCGAAGCTGCGCTCCTGGTAGCATTTCTCCGTCCATATGCCGCCGTTGAAGGTATATGTGCGGACTTCGTCCAGCTCATAAGCTGCGGCGGCAGGCCGCTTGCGCCAGTAGTACAAGGCGTTGGCCAGAGGGTCCCAGCGGTGGCTGCGGCAGCCGCCGAAGCAGAGGGTGAAAAGCGTCTTGCCCTCCTGCCTTTCCTTTGCGGCGGCCAGCCGCCACACCCGGGCGAAGAGGCGCTGCCCTTCCTCGCTCTGGGCGGCGGGAGATTTGGAGAGCTTGCTTCCGGCCAGGGTGAGCAGGGCCCGGAATATTTCCCCGTCCGTCCTCGCCTTATATTCCCGCAGGGCGGCCAGGGCTTCGTCCCTAAGCAGCATATCGGGGTCGGCGTATTCCCGCGCCGTCTCCGGCGGCAGGCCGCTGACGACGGCCTTTTCCAGCATCCAGCGGCGGAGGTTGCGGCGCATGTCCCCTTCGCCGATGCCGGAATCCAGGTAGCCGATCTCAAATTCCCGCAGCTTTCGCAGGCTGTCCTCCGCGTCCGAAGCGCCGATGTCGTTCAGCAGCTCATAGACGTAGATATAGGCCAGGGAGGTGGCGATGGGCCGGAACTCCCCCCGGCGCAGGGCCGTCCGCCAGGTGAAGTAGCCCCGCAGCTGTTCCAGCCGCAGGTCGTGGTAGCTGGGGTAATAGAGGCGTATTTCCCCGTTCCAGGGGGCGTCGTCCTCGTAATCCTCCATGAACTTGCCCTGCACATAGAAGTTTTTGCAGGTCTGCCCGAAGGTATGGGCGCCGTATTCATAGAGCCGCCGCATCTCCCGCAGCTTTTCCGGTATTCCGGCGGTTTCCCGGCGCTCTCCGGTCAGGGGCGTGTCCCGGTAGGGCGTCTCCCGCCCTTCGGGGCCCAGGGTGAAGGTGTGCACCAGAGCTTCCGCGGCATTCATGGCCTTCTCGATCAGGCCCTGGAGGGTCAGCTGTTCCGGCTCCGGTTTCTTCGGGGCCTCTCTGCGGGGGCGGGTTCCGGGCGGGGGCAGGGGCGTATCGTGGTAGTCCCCGTTTTGTACCCGGTGTTCGCTCCCCAGGGTGATGGTGTAGCTCCGGGTCTGCCCGGCTTTCATAGCCTCGTCAAAGAGGCGGAACACCGTCTCCCGCTCCGTCCGGTCGTCAAAACGGATGCCCACCCAGTCCGGCCCCTGCATATGGACGGGGGCGGTCAGCCAGGGCTCGGAAAAGCGCCGCAGCGAAGCGTGGCCGCATTTCAGATCGCAGAACTGGATCTCCTCTCCCCGCTCTCCGTCCCACCGGCGCAGCAGCACCGCCGCCGGTTTCCCGGTATAGGGATTGCGCAGCTCCGTGACGCGCAGCTCGCCGCCGCCGGAAAACTGCCTTTTCCGGAACTGTTCGCTGATATGGTATTTTTTCTCGGCGTAAGCCGTCAGCTCCGAAATGTCCATAGGCTCCCATCCTGACAATAATTCATTTTACATTATACCAGCGGGGAAAACCCCTAGCAAGTGCGCAGTTGCGGCGGTTGCTTTTTTCCCTTCCATCCTATATAATCAGATCAAACGAATCACAGGAGGAGACTACAATGGAACACAGCTGGAAGAATGTGCCCAAGCTGGGCTTCGGCCTCATGCGCCTGCCCATGCTGGAGGGCGAAGTGGATATCGAGCAGTTCAAGAAGATGGTGGACGCCTTCCTCGCGGCGGGCTTCACCTATTTCGACACGGCCTACGGCTATATAAACGGCAAGAGCGAAGCGGCGGCGAAGGTCGCCCTGGTGGACCGCTATCCCCGGGACAGCTTCACCCTGGCCACCAAGCTCCCCGCCTGGGCCGGGCCCAAGACGGCGGAGGAAGCCAAGCAGATGTTCTGGACCAGCCTGGA
>JAEEGK010032105.1_pt1 | contig 10296 bp, 6 predicted proteins | sample 8958771 | NCBI WGS metagenome assembly JAEEGK01 (sample SAMN16246547, study PRJNA631951) | gut metagenome | biome: gut microbiome; feature: rumen; material: SC-attached | host: Bos | place: Iran: Karaj | collected 2018-10 | reverse complement strand
TTGAAGGCAAGAAAACCTATGCTCTTGTAGGTCACAATGGAGCCGGTAAATCGACAATCATTAAGCTCTTACTTCGTTTTTATGATCCTACAGAAGGTGAAATTTTACTAAATGGCCGGAACATAAAAGACTATAATCTTCAGAAATACCGTGCTTTATTTGCAACCGCCTTCCAGGACAACAGAATGTTTTCTATGAGCGTTGCAGATAATGTTACCCTTGGAGAAGACATTCCTGCCGACCAGCGCGATGCAATCGTTACAGAGGCTCTTAAACTTTCCGGAGTTTACGATAAAGTTATGAGTCTGCCTCAGGGAATCAACACTACCCTTACCCGCGAGTTCGACGACAACGGCGCCGTACTTTCGGGCGGCGAGTTCCAGAAGATTGTCGTTTCCCGTGCCTTTGCGCGCCGCTGCCCGATTAAGGTTTTTGACGAACCTTCGAGCGCTCTCGACCCGATTGCAGAATACCAGCTCTTTGACAATATCTTAAAGGCCTGCAAGGAAAACACTTTACTTTTTATTTCGCACAGACTTTCTTCCGTCCAGAATGCAGACCACGTATTCCTGCTTGAACAGGGAGAAGTTCGTGAAGAAGGAACTCACCGCGAGCTTATGGACCGCAAAGGCCTTTATGCAGATATGTATCAGAAACAGGCAGAAAACTATCTTGCTGATAAATCAAAACAGAAGGAGGGAATCTGGGCATGAAAAACAAAATGAAAAAAAATCGCAGCACTGTTCTTAAAAATCAAATCTTCCTCTGGAAGCTGTGTTTTAAAACCTGTCCTCTTTATATGATTTATCATCTCTACGACGCCTTTCGCTATCAGGGAATAATCTTCCTTGAACACGTTCTTGGAATCCGTTATGTACTTAAATGTGCCGAATTCCACGAGCCCTTCACAAAGGCACTTTTTTACATTGGATTTATTCTTCTTCTGAATATTATTCAGATTATTCCGGATGGATTTTTTATCTATGGCTGGCAGTTTAAATATAAACCTCGTTTATATCGAGCCCTTAAAGAGCAGATGTTCAAAAAGGCGTCAGAAATTGACTTATACTGCTACGACGATCCTGCCTATTACAATGATTTTGTATTAAGTGTTTCTCAATCAGAAGCTGCTATAGACCGCTTCCTTGAGCTTCTTAATATGGCAATGCAGGCCATCACGGTTCTGTTTACAACAGGTATTTTCTATATCATGACAGATCCGATTGGTATAGCTTTTGTCTTTGCCTCATTTATACTCCGCTTTGTAGTTTCTAAAAAACTCAACAAAGTAAATTATGAAAACCGGGTTGCCGTAAATCCGCACATGAGAAAACGCGATTATGTAAGCCGTGTTTTCTACCTTAAAGATTTCGCAAAGGAACTCCGCCTTCACCCGAATGCCGGAACTCAACTCGAAAATGAATTTGCTGAAGCTAACGATAATATCATAAGCGAACATAAAAAAGTTGCCGTTAAGCGTGTATGGTTCCAGTTCCTCAAAGACTATGGAGTTGGTGACTTTTTAATTGACGGACTATATATCACTTACCTTGTTTATAAAGCAGCAGTTCTTCACACAGTTAATTACAGCGATGCAGTAATTCTCTTTAACAGAACAGGAAGCCTCCGCGGAAGCATGAGCCGCTTTGCAGACCTGGGACCTAAGGCACACGAGAACTCAATGTTTGTTGATAAAATCCGTTCCTTCCTTGGTTACGAACCGCGCCTCAAGAATGATGAGGGCGATGCCGTTCCAGAAGGTGCTGGAGAACTCAAGCTTGAACATGTTACTTTCAAGTATTCAGAAACAGGCCGCAAGGTTCTTGATGATATTTCTCTTACTGTAAAGCCTGGAGAACACATTGCCATTGTAGGTTACAACGGTGCCGGTAAAACAACTCTCATAAAGCTTTTAATGCGTCTCTACGATCCAACAAGCGGTACAATCAGCTATCATGACAAAGATGTAAGAACTCTCTGCCCTAACGATTACCACAAGCGAATCGGTGTTGTATTCCAGGATTACCAGATGTTCGGCGCAAACCTTGCAGAAAATGTTGTAATGGATAATATGACAAAGGATGAACTGGACGCCCGCGCCCCTCAAATCACCGCCGCCCTCACCGACGCCGGTTTCGCGCAGAAGCTTGCCCGCCTGCCAGACGGCCTCTTCACCCAGGTAACCACCGAGTTCGACAAGAAGGGTGTAGACTTCTCCGGCGGAGAAAGCCAGAAGGTTGCAATCTCCCGCGCCTTCTATAAAAAGGCAGACATTCTGATTATGGACGAACCTTCCAGTGCCCTGGACCCTATTGCCGAATACGAGCTCAACAAGGCAATGCAAACAGCCGCAAAAGGAAAGACAGTCTTTTATATTTCACACCGCCTTTCAACAACCCGCGATGCCGACCGCATCATCATGCTGGAACGCGGCCGCATTATAGAAGAAGGCACACACACCGAGCTTTTGGCACGCAATGGCAAATACGCCGAAATGTGGAACGCTCAGGCCGGAAAGTATAACTGAAACTTTGCACCGTGTGGCTCCACGTTTCCGGCAGAAATCTCTGCAGCCAGCGCGTCGCACAGTGTTTTTGCAATCGAAAGTCCCAGCCCGCTTCCACCCACGCTGCGGGTATGGGCTTCGTCGCCTCTAAAGAATCTTTCAAATACATGAGGCAATGCATCTTCCGAAATCCCAGGACCATCGTCACTTTCGTAAACAACAAGTCCGCCATCTTTCCCGCATACAGTTCCCAAAACTACGCTGCACTTTTCTCCCGCAAACTTCACACTATTAGAAACAAGAACAGTAATTATCTGATGTAGCATTTCAGGATCTGTCTGTAAGGTATTTTCAAGCCCTTCGTCCCCTGTCTTAATCTCAAATTTTACCTCAGGAAAAACAGATGCAAACTCATCCACCACCCGTTCAAAAATCTCGCGTATATCAACTTCACATAACTGAGGTTTCACACGTCCGCTTTCCACTCTGGAAATCTGTAAAAGATTTTCAATTATAGTGTGCATTGATTTTGTTTCACCTTTAATTGCATTAAGTGATTTTTCCAGCTGCTCAGGATTTTCTTTTCCCCAGCGCAAAAGCAGATTAGCCTGCCCCGAAATCACCGTAAGCGGAGTATTTAGCTCATGCGCAACGTCACTTGAAAACTGCCGCTCCCTGTCAAAATCCGCTTTAATTCTAAGGAAGAGTTCATTAAAGGTTCGCGAGAGTTCATCTATTTCATCTCCCTGTCCTGTAATCGGAAGCTGACCATCAAGTTTTTCAGTTGTCATCTGCTGAGCTGCTTTTGTAATTTTAACAACCGGTTTAATCGTATTTTTCGTAATAAAAAGGCTCACCAGAAATGAAAGCAAAAGAACCGGTAGCGCCATCAAAAGAAGAGCCAGAGGCAGTTTTGTAAATATTATAGCAAAGGAATCATTTTCCATATTCATTGCTACAGCAACTACAACCTTTTGATTAAGTCCGATTGTATTATGCTGTAAAATATGAGACTCGGCATAATAAAGAATATCAAGGTCACCGTCAAAAAAGAAATCTTTTTCAAAATGATGAACAGCCTTTCCAGAAGTCTCTTTCAACAAAGGAAGGAAGGGGTCATTTGTTGCAAAAATTTCTTCTGTCTCCGGATTATAAACAATATAGGTCATGTAATATGGTAAGTCACTTATCAAAAGTTGAAGAACGTCTCTACCCTCCTCATCAACAATCTGCTCCGTATAATCCATGTTCTCAAGAGCCTGAAAAATCCTTTTCTGATTTTTCTTCAATTCCGAGGTTTGATTTGCATTTACAAGTGAGCGCACAAAATACAAAAAAGAAAGCGAAAGCAGAAGCACTGCAATAGTTAGCACAAACATAAAGCGGAGAGAAAGCTTTACTGCAAACGACCTTTTCATTTTCATCAACCTACTCCATCATATAACCGGCACCACGCACAGTTCTGATGTACTCATCTTTTGTATGTTCAGAAATTTTTGAACGCAGGTAGCCCACATACACATCTACAGTATTCTCATCAATAAAATGATTCTTTCCCCAGATTTCATCAATAATCTGCTGGCGCGAAAAAACCTTACTCTGATTTTCAATCAAAAGCTTTAATAAAAGAAATTCCGTTTTTGAAAGCTGAACTTCTGCATCCTTAATTGTAAAACTCATTCTATCCAGATTTAGAGTAAGATCCTTTACAGAAGAAGCCGGAGTCTGTGGTGTAGAATAATTCACACGCCTGAAGAGTGCATTAATTCTGGCAAGAAGTTCCTCAATTTCAAACGGCTTTGGAATATAATCATCGGCCCCAAGATTTAAGCCATTTATCTTATCGATAGTTTCACCACGCGCTGTTTCCAGAATGACCGGAACTGTAGATACAGCACGAATTCTGCGAAGAACTTCAAGCCCGTTTAATTCAGGGAGCATTATATCAAGCAGAATAAGGTCCGGTTTTTCGCTTTCAAATTTTACAAGAGCCTCCCGGCCATTTACAGCAAGACTTGTTGTATAGCCCTCATGCTCCAGTTCGGAAATTACAAAATCAGAAATACCTGCATCATCTTCAACAATAAGTATTTTCATTCTAACTCCTATAATTACTCTGAACTTCAATAAGAAGCTCCACCGGATCAATTTCAGAACCATCAAATGAACGAATCTTAGAAATCTTTAATTTAAAAGTATTACTGTTCATTGGAAGGAAGATTTTTACTGTGTCACCTTTTTTATTAAATGCAAAACGTGTATGAGGAGGCAACGGTTTATTATTGATAAGTATCGTTCCAGGTCTCACACTCCGCGGATTTATACTCTGATTAAACAAAATACTAAGGCTCACAAACTCACCATCTTTTCGCAAACATTCTGTCTGATTAATTCGTAAAGGAAGATTATCGGTATAAGTGCGGTTCCCACGATATTTCATGCTTTTATCAGAATCCTTAGGAGGCGGTGGAGGTAAAGGATGTGGAAACTGACCTGGTTCTCCAGGCTTTCCAAAACCGGGAGCACCAGGAGCTTCTGGACCTCCAGCTCCTGGACCAGGCCCCATTCCCCCGCCCTGAGGAGCTCCCTGTGCAAAAAGCAGAAAGCAAGTGAATATCAGAGAGAAAATTAAAATGTACCTTTTAGCACAAAGTTTCATACCATAATTATAATCCAAATCAGATAAAAATAAATGAGAATAAAGCTTTAATTCGATAAGAGTTTTCTTAAGTTTCTCTTAGTCTTGTTTCAAGATTTCAAGAAAAAAATGCATTATCTTTTCTTCAGAAGAATTCCAAAACAAACAAAAGGAGAAAATACATGAAAAAAACTCTAGCAAATCTTTTTTCACTTTTTTCAATTATCATAATTGTTTTATTAATACTTACAGGCTGCGATAATGGTTTTACACAATATCCGCTTGATAATTTCAATGCTTTGTTATCCCCTACTACAGGAGATATTTCAATTACAGATGATGGAAGTACAACAAATTATACTGATACAACTTCCGCTTCTGCACGAGCTGTTATCTCAGAAGATTTATACGAAAATTTTACGGCAGATGGAACAGTTTATGTAAGTTTTGATGGAACAAGTGTAACAGCAAATATCGCAGGGCAATCAGAAGTTACTGCCACAAGTGAAGAAACCTCTCTTGGAAAAGTCTCAGACAAAAAAGTTACCATAACAACCTCTACAAATACAGAAGCTGGAACCGATGATGATGGAAATGAGATTGATGAAGCTTCTAACGGAATTATCCTTCAGTATAAAGGAACTGGAAAAATCAAATATGTTTTGTCCGGAACTTATACAGGAACTGTCTTTATCAAAAACAAAAATGCCGATGCAGCTCTTGTTCTGAATAATGTAAATATCACAAGCGATAACGGTGCAGGTCCAGTTTTGCGTTTCAGTTCACAGCAAAGAACTTTCATTGTATCTCCTGCCGGAACTGAAAACACACTCACAGATACCCGTGTTTTGAATCAGAGTAATACTATGTATGATGATAAAAAAGGCTCTGTTTATTCAAAAGGAGCTTTAATCTTTACAGGAGAAACTTCCAGCTCAGCAGGAGGAAACATTTCTATAATAAATAAGGGTTATAAGCATGCAGTTTACTCAAAGGATTATGTACGTATTGCAAACCTTTCACTTAATGTTTCTGTAAACGGAGTAAAAGGCCGTGACTGTATCCGAGCTCTTAATGCTGTAATTATTGATAACGGAAACATTTCGCTTATCGGAAAAGGCACTCTTGAAGATGACGAAAGTGTTGGTATTAAAGTTGAAGGCGAAGATGCCGATGAAGATGAGCTTACAGTTGAGTATACTGCAGGAGCAGGCTTTGTCATCATCAACGGTGGAAAGCTTACAATCAATACAGTTGCTAAGGGAATTACCGCTCACTGGAAATCTTCTGAATCAGTAATCAGCAATGCAAACTATACAGCAACTGCAAATGAATCTCTTCTTTATTCAACCTTCCTTAATGGAACAAGTGCAACCACTCCAAATCCTTATGTAGAAATTAACGGTGGAATTATTAATATTACAACTACAGGCGAACCATACGAAGGTGCAACAGATGATGATCCAAGCTGTTCACCAGAAGGAATCGAATCAAAAGGAAATCTTACAATCAATGCCGGAACCATTACCCTTAATTGTACCGACGATGCTATAAATGCTGCTGGAAACATAACAATCAACGGCGGCGCAATCTATGCCTACAGTTCAAAGAATGACGCAATTGATTCAAATGGCTCAAGTGGAATCACAATTAATGGAGGCGTTATCGTAGCGCTCGGGTTAAGAACTCCTGAATGTGCTTTTGACTGCGATCAGAATCCTTTCAAAATAAGAGGCGGAATTCTTGTTGGACTTGGAACTTCTAACTTCTCTTCTCCAACAAACTGTACCCAGGGAAGCTTTGTTCTTGCTTCAAGCCATTACGGTTCAGCAAATACAAACTTTGCGATTGTAGATTCTAACGATGAACCAGTATTCGTATATACACTTCCAGCTTATACAGGTCAGGTTATGATTCTATCAAGTCCTCTTATTACAACAAATACAAGTTATACCATAAAGACTGGAGTGACCGTAGATGGTGGAAGCAGATTCCATAATCTTTACACTTCACTTCCTTCAATTAGTGGAGGAAGTACAAGTCTTTCAGACATAACTTTAAGCAGTTCATCTGCTCTTTACACTGATTCAGGGCTTACTGGCTTTGGAGGCAGGCCATAAAACAGTCTCATATTTTTGTCACCCTGAACTTGATTCAGGGTCTCCTCACAAAGCCTATATCATCAACTTCTACGCTTCCCTTCTCGTAAGGGAAGCGTATTTCTATTTTCTGAATATGTTCAAAATCAAAAGAAATATTTCGTGTAAAGTCCTCAGTACCAACAGTCACTGTCGTAAACTGATGCTTATAGTCATAAGACTTGCTCAGCACATCAACCTTATATAACTGAACTGCAAACGGCGGATAAATCTTTCTCAATTCGCTGGCAGTTTTTCTCATTCCCTTTACATCATAAAAGACAACTTCATAATTCATAAAGGAAGTATTTTTAGAATCATCATTTTTATCTGCCAGCTTAAAAGTAAAAAACTTATCTGTAAAATCAAAATCACCCAGAAGAATTTCAAGACTTGTATCATTCTTTTTATTATCCCAGTTAAAGCCAAGACAATAATCTTCAGAAGGGCCGTACTCTCCATTCTCCCTAATTTTTTCATACCAGGATTCAGCATTTTTCACACTAAGCTTTATGTCAGTTTTATCACTTTGTCCAAGCCCCTTGTTACCGTCAAAGTCAAAAAGATATTCAAAGCCTACATCGTCATAGGTCTGCTCGTAAGCCGTAGCAGGCAGAGCCGCCGCATATTTTTCATAATCAGAAAAAAGCGATTTATATCTTTCATCACCTTTAAGAGTGACATCAAGAAAAGTCTTTACAAAGCTGCACAAAATCTTTCTCTGGTCTTCTCCACTGATAAAATCTTTTACTTCAAAATACCAGCTGTTTGGAGCCGGTAAATCATAGAGTCCCCAGAGAGTATTAAACTGCCCGTGATTTGCCCCATAAACATAAAGAGAAGATTTAAAAGAATCTGTCTGGCCGGAAAACTTAATATTGTTATACTGCTTTTCGCCAGCAACATAACGAACATCCTGATCATTGCTTCCGTGAATCAAAAGATAATTAACATCTTTAAGCAGCACAGCCTTATTTGCGGGCTTATACTGATCTACCGTCGGAGAAATTGCAATCAGGCCTTTGATATTAAAATCATAACCAAACTCTGTATTTCCGTTATCAACAAGCCTATCTGACTTATTAAAATACTGGGCCGTAGCAATTGCCTCGCCACCCCTCGAATGTCCAGCCAGAGCAATATTTTCCATATCAAGTCTGTTATAAAGAGGGCTTTCGCTCCAGGCATTCAACTCCATGATTTTCTTTATATTTTCCAACAGAAGAATTGCACGGCCATCATTTTCACCCCACAAATCATTACAGCGCTGTTCATCAACTGAAACAAGAGCATAGCCCCAGGAAGCAAGAAACTCGCCAAGATAATCATAACCAAGATAAGACCTAACCGGATACGAGTGATTTCCATGAATTATGAAAAGGACCGGAGCCTTCTCAACATTTTTTGGCAGCCAGATTTTTCCGGCAAGAGGAACTTCATCCAGTCCATATTTAAAATAAAACTTTTTGACTTTGCCGTCAAAACCGTTTCTGCTTGCATAGGCTGAAATATCGCAGGTTGCAGTCGCAATATCAGAATCCTTGTAACCGTAGGTCAAGGACTCAACTTCATAGCTTCCTTTAGAAATTGACTTTTCAAAACCTTCTGGAGCCGGCGAAAGCTGGCCCTGCATATCAAAATATTTTTTTACATTATTTCGGGCGAAGCCTTTACAGGAGATAAAGAAGATTCCCCCTGCCACCAGAAGACAGCTAAGAGGCGTAATAATCCAGAACAATAGACTACGCCCCTTTTTTACAAAGAAGGAATAAAGGCATCGTCCCAAAAAATCAAGGCTAAGCAGAAAAAGAATAACTCCCAGAACAAAGCCTGTCCCGCCTCTCGGTATAAAGCTTACTATCAGAATATAATCGATTATAAAAGTGATTTGTGCAGGATAAGTTTTCTTAAATAATAATTTGAAAATAAGATTTATAAGATAAAGCAGCAATGGAATAATTAAGGCCGAAGCAAACAATCGCCATACTAGAGGAACAAACTTAAAGAGTTCCCTCAGTTCAAAGCTGAAATAAATTACGCTTACTAACCCTAGTGCAATTACTGCACCCATTTTTCCTTCATGAAGAAAACTGACCCCTGGAGAGCACTTAGCTTTTATAAATGATTTAACAACTGCGACTGATTTTTTCAACCAGCAGATAAACTTCGAATCAAGAATCTTTTTAATAATTTTTATATTTTTCATTCTTTTATTATTATGGAAAATATAATATGTGTCTAGAAAAGAAAATGATAGATATGAATACTGGTCTATAAGACTCAGCAATGACGGGTTAAATAAAAATCGCCTGCAGCATTGTGAGCCACAGGCGAAGCAATCCATTTTAATTAACGGATCAAATTATTTCTTCAGAAGCTTTGCTAAATTTTTTGCGGTAAATCCTAAATATTCAGCTACCTTATTAGCTGGACCTGATGTACCGAATGTGTCGATGCAGAAGCAGTTCTCTTTTGAAGTGAACTGGAGCCATTCCATAGAAATGCCGGCTTCTGTACAAACAACGCGCTTTGTATCACCAATGATAGCGTCCTGCTTAGCCTTTGTAAGACCTTCGAACTTCTTCAAATCTGGAACAGATACAACGCGGATCTTCTTCTCAGGAACCATTTCAGCAGCCTGGAGAGCCATGTTAACTTCAGAACCGCTTGCAAGGATTGTAATATCAGGCTTAGCAGCTCCTTCTTTTACGATGTAAGCACCGTTTGCAGCCATGTTCTTCTTCCAAGACTTGTCGTCCTTAGCATAAACAGCAAGTGCCTGGCGTGTGAATGCCATACAAACAGGATGATCTTTAGAAGCGTAAGCAATCTTCCATGCTTCCATAGATTCTTCAGGGTCACCTGGGCGGATAGCCTGAACACCAGGAATAGCGCGGAGAGAAGTCATAGTTTCAATTGGCTGATGTGTTGGACCATCTTCACCTACGTAGATTGAGTCGTGTGTGAATACGTAGATTACAGGCTGCTTCATCAAAGAAACAACGCGGAGAGAT
>JAEEGK010032103.1_pt1 | contig 10296 bp, 6 predicted proteins | sample 8958771 | NCBI WGS metagenome assembly JAEEGK01 (sample SAMN16246547, study PRJNA631951) | gut metagenome | biome: gut microbiome; feature: rumen; material: SC-attached | host: Bos | place: Iran: Karaj | collected 2018-10 | reverse complement strand
ATTTAAAAAAAAATTAAATAATACTATTTTTTTTTTTTTTTTTTTAAAAATTTCATTTGCTTATTTTTTTATTTTTACTAACATTCATATTAAAATATTTTAATAGCAATTAATAATGATACTGAAACTATGGAAATAAATTATAATAAGTGTAAGAAGGAGTCCAAAAATTGTATGTTAATATTATATATATACTATATACTATTACAGTTTATTTTAATATATATAATATGCATTATATTAATTAATATTTTTTTTATTACATTTAATCTTTATTTATAATAGATATTAATAATTTGATATCGAAGTGTAAAAAGGAAAATGAAAAGTCTGAACTTTTCTCAAAAGTTTTTTCAAGCATATTGGCTGATGGTTGTAGAACGGCTATTCAGAAATCTAAAAATATTAACCAAACTATGGAAGAAGCTTTGATTAATATTATTCAAAATACACCTTTATCACAACATGAAGATTAAAAAAGAAATGAAATAAAATAATTAAAAAATATTAAAAAAAAAATAAATTAATTTAATCCATATTTAAATGTCAGAATCTGAAACAAAGCTAACTCTTGCTGAAGTAATTACATCAACAACAGAAGAAAAAAAACCAGAACCTGCCTCAGTACCCCCCACAACAGAGACGAGTGAGCCAAAAAAGGAAGAGACTATTGTAGAGCAAAAGGCTGAATCCGAGCCAAAAAAAGAAGAAAAATCAGTAATAAAATTAGAAGCTACTGAAGAAAACAAAGATAAAAGTAAGTTAATAATTTAAAGTAAAAATAATTATAATATGATTATAGTTAAAAAGAAAATCGAAGAAACTTTTAATTTTATGGATAAAAGCGAAGAAAAATTAAATAATTTGGATAATCTTTTATGGGAAGAAATTAAATTTCCTATGGATAAATTATTAGAAGAAAGTAAGTAAAAAATTTTTTCATTCATTTTTAAAAATAGTCGAAAAAATGAAAGTAATAGCTGGAAAAAAACTAGAAACAAAACCAGAAATAAAATCAGCTACTAATAATAAAAAAGAGAATAAAGATAGAAAAGTAAGTACACCTAAAGGAAAATCAAAAATAAATATGAAAGATAAAAGTGTAAAAGATAGTGTGAATTTATCGAGGACATTAACAACAAAAAAAAATATTAAATCAGTCGACGCAAAAGCACCCAAAAAAAGTAATAAAGAAGAATTAGAAAAAGCCAAAAAAGAAAAAGAAGAAAAATTAAAAGAAGAGAAAGCCAAAAAGGAGAAAGAAAGAAAAGAAAAAGAAGAAAAATCAAAGGAAGAAAAAGCCAAAAAAGAGAAAGAAAGAAAAGAAAAGGAAGAAAAATTGAAAGAAGAGAAGGCTAAAAAAGAAAAAGAAAGAAAAGAAAAAGAGGCTAAATTAAAGGAAGAAAAAGCTAAAAAAGAAAAAGAAAAGAAAGAAAAAGAAGCAAAATTAAAAGAAGAAAAAGCTAAAAAAGAAAAAGAAAAAGAAGAAAAAAAAGAAGCTGATAAATTAAAGAAAGATTTAGATAAAAAGAAAAAAGAAGAAAAAAAAGAAGATAAAAAAGACGATAAAAAACCAAAACCGAAGCCAAAAGATACTAAAGATACAAAAGAAGTAAAAAAACCTCCAACTGCAGTCAAAAAAGATAAAGATCCAAAAAAATCAACATCTACTGATAAAAAAGATACAAAAGTTGATACAAAAAAAGATAATAAAACAAAAACTAAACCAGCAGAAAAAAAGCCTATAGAAAAAAAAACAGAACATAAAAAAACAGAGCCCAAAAAAGAAGAGACTAAAAAACCAGAACCAAAAAAAGAAGAAGCTAAAAAAGAAGAACCTAAAAAAGAAGAAATAATAATTTCAGAAGAAAAAAAGGAAGAAATAAAAGAAGAACCTAAAAAAGAAGAAATAATAATTTCAGAAGAAAAAAAAGAAGAAACTAAGATAGAAGAGCCTAAAGTAGAAGAGAAAAAAACTGAAGAAATAAAACCTGAAGAAAAAAAGGAGGAAATAGTTATATCAGAAGAAAAAAAAGAAGAAATAGTTATTTCTGAAGAAAAAAAAGAAGAGCAACCACCAAAAACAGAAGAAACTAAACCTGAAGATAAAAAAGAAGAAGAAAAGAAACCAGAGGAAAATACTGTTTTAAGTGAAGTAAAAACTGAAGAAGGAAAATTGCCAACCTTGAGTGATATTATTTAATTTATAAAAAAATATTTATTTATTATATTATAAATATTATCATATTTAATTCTTTTAAAATATTTATTAATTTTGAATATAAATATTATAAAATAAAAATAATTTTTAAATAAAATAAACCAAAATTTTTTAAATAAAATTAAATAAATTTAAATAAAGATTATTTTTTATTTCTTCTTTCCTTTTTTACCTTTGTCTAAAAAATTTCTCATTCCATCAACTTGTTCCGATCTTTCAAAACAATCACCAAATAATTTTTCTTCAATTTCAATAGCTTTATCAATATCAACTTGCATTCCATCATTAATTGCTTTTTTGCTATTTTTTACTGCATTTGGTCCATTTTTAGCAATAGTTAAAGCTAATTTTTTAGCTTCATTTAATAAATCACTTTGTGGATAAATAGCATTAACTAAACCAATTCTTAAAGCTTCATCAGCCTTAATATTACGACCAGTAAATATCATTTGTTTAGCCATTCCCATTCCAACAAGTCTAGCTAATCTTTGTGTTCCTCCAAAACCAGGTGTAATTCCTAAACCTACTTCAGGTTGACCAAAAACTGCATTATCTGAACATATTCTTATATCACAACTCATTGATATTTCACATCCTCCTCCTAATGCAAAACCATTTATTGCTGCTATAACTGGAATTGGAAGGGTTTCTATTTTTCTAAAGACATCATTTCCTTTTTTAGAAAATTGTTCACCTTGTTTTTTTGATAATGTTGACATTTCTCCAATATCTGCTCCTGCAACAAATGATTTTTCTCCGGCTCCTGTAATAATTAAAGCTAAGATTTTTGATGTGTCTATTCCATCGAGTGTTTTATCTAATTCATCTAAGACTTTACTATTTAATGCATTTAATGCTTTTGGACGATTTATTGTTAAAACAGCTATTGAACCTTCTTCTTCATATTTAATAAAATTTCCATCACAAAATACATTTAATATTATAAAGAATATTAAATAAAAAGATTTCTCCATTTTAATTATATAAAAAAATTTTATATATTTATATAAAAATAAATGTCAAGATTTTAAAATCCAAAATTTTTAATTTAATAAATATTATAAAACAAATTAAATTTAATAACAATTTAAATGTTATTATGCTATTCAAATTTATAATTTTTAAAGTATAAATAAGTATTATTAATTTTTTCTTATATTAATTTAATATAAATTATTTAGCATTCATTAATTTGCAATAAATATTATTTTTATTATTATATTTATTTTTTTTTATTAATAATTTTAAATTAAATAAATTTCAATTCAAAATTTCATATTACAAAACTAAAAATATTTTAAATATGTGAATGTAAAAAAATATTTTTTGTTAAATTTTTTGAAAGAAAATTTATTATTACATAATTTAACATAAAATTAATATAATATTTATAATTATTATATTAATTATATTATTTTAAAAAACATAATAATATATTATCAATTTATAACAAAATTTATAATAATAAAAATTATTTTATTATAAATTATACATTTTATACTCAAATTATCCTTATTTTAATGATTGATTATTTAATTTTGTAAATTTTTATTTTAATATATAATATTTATAAATAAATTAAAAATTATATATTAATTAAATTAAATATAAAATCTATAAAAAATCTATATTTTTAAATTAAATTATAAAAATATAACTTATTTGTTATAAATTTAATAATATATATATGCGAAAAATAAAAAATAATTATTTTTTTATATAAATAATCGAAATTAATTAATTTTTTAATATCTTACGAAGTTGAAGAACCATGGTTGACACAAAGACCAAAAATTTAAACTCAATTGATTCCCAAAAAGACAGAGAAACCAATCTCCCATTGGAAATTAAATTAAAAAAAGAAAAAAGAATTTCAATAATTAAAGCTTATAAAACATTTTGTAATAGAAAATTATTTATATGCCTCATCTTTGGAATTCTTGGTTCAATCGGAGGAGGAATAACTGCTCAATTGTTAGAATATTTTACTGGAGAATTAATATCAAAATTAAATGATAATAGTTCCGATAATGATATGATTATGCATAATGTTAAAAAAATATGTGTTATTTATTTAATAATTGCTTTTTTTTCATTTTTATGTGGTTATCTTCAAATATGTTTATTTACTTATGTTTCTAAAGAAATTTCAAATAAATATAAAATTGAATATTATAAAATGATGATTAATTTAGAACAAAATTATTATGATTTAAAAAAAAAATCAATAAATGAAATTTGTAATCAAATAATTATTGAATTAGAATCAATTGAAGGTGGATTAGGTTCAACAATGGGAAATTTAATAAATCAATCAAGTTGTGTGATTTTTGGGATAGTTTTTGCTTTAACAATTTGTTGGAAATTAGCTTTAGTTTTAATTTGTGTTTTTCCTATATTAATATTTATTCAAATATATTTAGTTTCAATTATTTCAAAAAAAACGGAAAATTTAAAAAAATTAAATGAAAAAAATTCTGGTTATTTAGAAGAAATTTTATATAATATTAAAACAGTAGCTTCATTTTGTAATTTTGATTATGAAAAAAATAAATATCAAAATGAATTAGAAGATTGTGTTCGTTTTGCTAAAAAATTTGGAGTTAAAAGTTCTTTTTCAATTGCCTTTTTAAATTTATGTATGTCATTAATGTTTGGTTTGACTTTTTTTGTAGGTGGATATTTATTATATAAAAAAGAAACAAACGGAAATAAACTTTTAGATTCAGGAAATATTTATTCTGTTTTATCTTTAGTAACTTCAGCTGGATTTCAATTACCTGAAATGGCTACAAATTTTAAAGTATTAATTGATTGTTTAACTAATTTAAAAAATTTTTATGATTTAAGGGATTATATAAAAAATAAAGAAAAAGAAAAAAATAATAATAACAAAATAATTATACAATCAGATGATAATGAAAAAAATTCAAAAAATAATACGCATTTACTTCAAGGCTCAATTTCTTTTAAAAACGTAACTTTTTCTTATCCAAATAATTCAAATAAAGTAATTTTTAAAAATTTAAATTTAGAAATTCCTGCAAATAAAACAACTGCAATTATAGGTAGATCTGGTTGTGGAAAAAGCACTTTATTAAATTTAATTGAAAAAATATATAAACCAAATTCAGGAGAGATATTATTAGATAATATTAATATAGATGATTTAGATATAAATAGTCTAAGAGATAAAATTGGTTATGTTGCTCAAGAACCTATTTTATTCAATGATACAATAAAAAATAATATAATTTTTGGAAGAAATTTAGAAAATGAAGATGAATTAGTTGATTTAGCAATTAAAAATGCTTATGCATATAATTTTATACATAAATTCCCAGATAAATTAAATCATATAGTTGGTGTTAAAGGAGGAAAAGTTTCAGGTGGACAAAAACAAAGATTAGCTATTGCCAGAGCTTTATATAAACAACCAGAAATATTAATCTTAGATGAAGCTACAAGTGCTTTAGATAATAAATCTGAAAAAAAAGTACAAAAAACTATTGATAATTTAAAAGGAAAAATTACTATTATTATTATATCACAAAGATTAAAAACTATTCAAAATGCAGATAATATTATATTTTTAGGAAACGAAGGAAAAATATTAGAAGAAGGTAATCATGATTATTTAATGAATTTAAAAGGAAATTATTATGATTTATATATGCAAGGAATAGATAATAATCAAAGTTTAAATAGTGAAAAAACTGAGAGTAATTTTTCAAAAACAAATTCTCAAATATATACAGATTCAACAAAAGAATTAAAAAGTGAAGAAGATGTGATTTTACAAATTAAAGATGAAACTAAAAATAAAAAAATAAAAAATGATTTCCCTTTTAAAAAAATGTTTAATACTTTAAAACAATACAAATATATTACATTATTAGCAATAATTTGTTCCTTTTTAAATGGAGTATTAACAGTTTTTGTAGGATGGTTAATAGGAGGAGGAATAGATGCTATATCAAATGAAGATTTAGATAAAGTTAAAAAAGGAGGATATAAATATGGATCATATCATTTTGCATTAGGTATTGCAATATTATCGATAGAATTTTTTAGATATTATTTTTTTGAAATTTTAGGTGAATATCTTGTAAAATTTTTCAAATCAAAAATTTTTGATTTTTTCTTAAAAGTTCATTTAAGTTATTTTGATAAAATAGAAAATACTCCAGGAAATTTAGTAAGTAAAATTAATATAAAAACTAGCAAAATAAATGGAACTATATTATCATTATTAAGTATGTTTATTCAATGTTTCGGAAATTTATTAACATGTTTAATAATGGGAATTTTAACAGATTATAGAATAACTTTAATATTTTTATCTTTCTTAATTTTGATTATTCTTGGAAATTATATTTCTTCCCGAATTAATGCAAAACGAGAGAAAATAAAATTAAATAATTCATATGGAGATTTAATAAGTGAACATTTATCAAATTTATTTACAATTAAATGTTTTAATGCTCAAAATTCTTGTTATAATAATTTTGTAAAATGTATTTATACTGATAATAATAACTTTAAATATTCAAATATTGTTGGATTATTTTATGGTTTAACTTTAAGTGTTATTTATTTTGATTATGCCTTAACTTTTTATATTGCTGGAAAATTTTATGTAAATGGTAAAATTGAATTAGGAACCTTCTTAAAATGTTTTGATTCAATAACAACCGGAACTTTTTTCGTTAGTTTAGCAGTTAAATATATAAAAGATGTTTCTTTAATGAAAGAAGCTATTCAAGAATTATATGAACAATTAGAATTAAAAAGTGAAATAGACCCAACTAAAGATAATGGTCAATTAATTAAAAAAAATAATGAAAACTTTTTGGGAAAAATTGAGTTTAAAAATGTAAGTTTCGCATACCCGTCTAATCCTAATCATTATATCATAAATGATATTAATTTTGTTATTAATCCAGGTGAAAGAATAGGTATTATTGGTGGTTCAGGTGCTGGAAAAAGTACAATTACCCAATTAATCGAAAGATTTTATGATATAAATGAAGGAGAAATTTTAATTGATGATGTTCCAATTAAAAATTATAATTTAATAAATTTAAGAAATTTTATGAGTTTTGTTCAACAAGAACCAGTTATTTTTAAAACAAATATTCGTGATAATATTAAATATGGAAATTTAAATTGCAGTGAAAAAGAAATTGAGAATATTTCAAATAAATGTTTAATTAAATGTAATTTAAATGAAGATTTAAATAAATTATCAGCTGGAGAAAAACAAAAAATTGCTATAGCAAGAACTTTAATGAAAAAAAATAAAATATTAATATTAGATGAAGCAACAAGTGCTTTAGATAATGAATCTGAAGATGAAATTCAAAATTTATTAGATAATATTATTTTAAATGAAAAAATGACAGTTATTATTATTGCACATAAATTAAAAACTGTAAAAAAATGTGATAGATGTTATAAAATGAAAAATGGAAAAATTGTCAAAGTTGGAACATTAGAAGAAATATATGCTTAAAATGATTATAAATATATAAATTTGTAAATTTTTATAATTTGTATCAATAAATATATTGATCAAAATGTAAATTGTCATATTAATCTTATCCCTTTAAATTGTTAAACTTTGCTTAAAATTATAAATAAATATTTACAAACTATTAAATTATTATTAAATCTATATATAATTATTAAAAATTAGTTTTAATTATAATTTAAAAAATTATTAAAATTAAATAAATATTAAATTAAAAAATCAAATTAACATAAAATATTATAAAATTATTTTTAATAAAAAAAAAAATTAAAATTTTGATAATTTTATTAATATAAATTATTATTTATTTATCCTCATTTTTGGAATTTTAAATATAAATTATGATTAGAATAATGGGAATAAATACAAATATATAATTCTCTTAAATTTAAAAAAATGAAATTATTAAATATAAATTATTATTAATAAAATATTTTTAATGTTTTAAAAAATATATATTTCTTTAAAATATAATATTTATAAATTTAAGATCATGAAATAAATAATTTTTTATATTTTAAATATCATATATATATTTATTTAAAAATAGATATTATCAACTCAATATATCTATATATTTAAATTAATAATATTATATAAATTTAAAAAAAATATTATTTTCATATTTGTACTTTAATCATATTTAAATTTATATTTATTTATTTATTAATACATTGTTTGATTTTTAATAAAAAATATTTTTATGGAAGAAATATATTCTCCACCAACTTTAAAAAATCCTCATCAATCAAATATCGTTTCCTTTAACAAAATTAATGATAATTTCAATATAATAAACGGAGCATATTCAAATGATTTTATTGTAATAGAAAATAGTAATAAATTTTCATTACAAATCAAAGAAAATCAAAGACTTCGTAGTATTCTTTTATTAAATAATCAAAAAGTTAATTTATCAATTTTAGATAGTGCAGTAATATATACCAGAACAATAAGAATAATAAATTGTGAAAATTGTTTTATTAATATAGTAGATGCAGATATAAGACGTATTGAATTATGGGATTGTAAAAATATTACTATTACTTTAATTGGTGATCAAGTTCAAATTGAAAATGTATGTATTATTATTCATTTCAATAGTGAAAATATTCAAATACATTATGCTGAAATGATAAGAGATTATGTTAATTTAATATTTAAAAATGAAGTTATGAATAAAGTAAATGTTTCAAATATAAAAGATTCTAACCAAATTGTTTTTGTTAAATGTTATAAAATTCCTTTATTTGAAGTTAAAGTTTATGATATAAAAGATATAGAATTTGAAGAAAGAATTTCTTGGTTAAAATTAATGACAAAAACAGTTGAATTTCATACTGAAAATATAAATAAAAATTTATCAGGAATTGTTTCTTCAAATGAAGTAATTGAAGCATTAAATGAACTTAAAAAAATTCCATATAAATTAACAAAAGATGATATTTTAAAACAATATGATTTAGAAAAATTAGAATATAACGAACCATTATCAACTTTAATTCCTAAAATAAAAGAAATAGCCAAATTATTAAAAACAAGTAAACATTGTATAGTATTTACAGGAGCTGGAATAAGTACAAGTGCAAATATTCCAGATTTTCGTGGTCCAAAAGGAGTTTGGACAAAAGAAGATAAAAAAGAGAAAATTAAATATGATGTTAATTTTAATGATATAAAACCAACATATTGCCATTATGCTTTAACTGAATTAGCACGAAGGAGTTACATTAAATTTTTAATAACAACAAATATGGATGGTCTTCATTGGAGAAGTGGATTCCCAGAACATATGCTTGAAGAATTACATGGATCTGCTTATACTGAACATTGTCCTTATTGTCATAAACATTTTAGAAGATTAAATGAAGTTGAAAGAGGAGCTCCTGATCATTCAACTGAAGATAAATGTGATTTTTGTAATAATAAATTAATGGATACTATTGTTAACTTTAATGATAGTTATCGAAATCCTATTGAAGCTACTGTTGTTGAATTTCATTCAAATGAAGCAGATTTGGTTATTGTTTTAGGAAGTAGTTGTTTTGTTCAACCAGCGGCAACTTATCCTGAAAAAGTTGTTCTTAGTGAAAAAAGTAATATTATGAAGAAATCAAATAAAGAAGGAAAACTTGTTTTAGTTAATTTACAAGCAACTCCTTTAGATGAATATTGTTCTGTTAGATGTTTTTGTAAAACTGATTTATTTGCAAAGGAATTAATGAAAGAATTAGGGATTAATGAATTTAATACAAGTTTTGATGCAAAATATTTAAAAAATATAACAAATGAAAATAAAAAATGTAATATTTTTTAAATATTAATTTATATATATAAATTTGATATAAAATAATAAAAAATTAATTATAGAAAAAAAAACAAATGATATAATAAATTAAATAATATTGAATATGATAAAATAAATATTTATAAATTTTTTATAAAATTTTAAAATTTAAATTAAATAATAATCTTATAAATTTTTTATAAATTATTGAATTTTTTTTTTCATAAATATTGGGGATTGGGGATTGGGGATTGG
>JAEEGK010032091.1_pt1 | contig 10300 bp, 11 predicted proteins | sample 8958771 | NCBI WGS metagenome assembly JAEEGK01 (sample SAMN16246547, study PRJNA631951) | gut metagenome | biome: gut microbiome; feature: rumen; material: SC-attached | host: Bos | place: Iran: Karaj | collected 2018-10 | reverse complement strand
AAGGCAGATCGGCATCTGCTACCCCTCATTCGAGTCAAAAGGACTTCAAAAGTACCCAAAAGCGAGTCTGCATCCGCTCGTATAGGACTTTGCGATCGCTAGTATGGCACTTCGTGGTTGCTAGTATGGCACTTTGCGGTCGTTAGTATGGCACTTTGCATACGTTCCCACGGTGGGAATAATACGTTCCCAGCGTGGGAACAATAGCAAGCTCCGCAACTAGCGTGACCAAAGTCGCCTACTTTCGACCTCAATTTCCCGTCTGGCTGGCATTTCCCTCGCCAAAAACGCTCTCAAATATCACCATTTCAGCCCCTCAAAACGCCCATTTTCAGCCCTTTTCGAGGTTATCCAAGCCCACTAAAACTTACAACACATTCATTCCCAGCAACTTGCAAACCCTTCAAAATTCGCTCATTTACGACCAAACGGTCACAAAATCGCAAGAGGCCCCTTCTCGCGAGAGCATTTGTAAAGACTATTCCAAACCGCTTGTTGAATAAAGATACTTACCATATCCTTTTATGCCACAAGACGCCGTTGCAGCATTAGCTATGACTTCCAGGATGAAGCTCACTTCTTTTCCCTTGCTTTTCGCGCAAACTCGAAGAGCGCGAGGGGCAGGTGGCAGTAGCCATCGGGATTCTTGTCGAGGTAGTCCTGATGATACTCCTCAGCCGTATAGAAGTTCTTCAGGGGCTCCCTCTCCACGACCAATGGCTGCTGATAGCTTTTCTGCTCATCGAGGAACACCTTGTCGACGACCGCCCGATCATCGGCATCAGTATAATAAATGCCTGTGCGATAGCGTGTTCCTTCGTCATGGCCCTGCTTATTCAGACTCGTTGGATCGATGGCCTTGAAAAACATCCTGAGCAGGAATTCCAGACTGACGACATCGGGATTGAACCTCACGTGTACCGTCTCGGCAAAACCCGTGGTGTCGGTATACACCTCTTTATACGTAGGCTGCTCGGTGTGCCCGTTGGCAAAGCCCACCTCCGTCTCCACCACACCTTCTATCTGCTTGAAATAATGCTCCGTACCCCAGAAGCATCCACCAGCCAAATAGATGTCCTTCAGCGAAGCCTGTGGCTGGCCATTAGTTGCTTTTTTCTCTGTAGTTTCCATATTGTTTAGTTTGATTGTTCCTTCAGTTCTATCTCTTTCTGCAGACGAATAATCTCATCGCGATACTGGGCAGCCACGTTGAAGTCGAGCTTCTTCGCTGCCTCTTTCATTCGGCGAGTAGTCTCGGCAATAAGCTTTTCTATCTGCTGACGCGTCATGCGCTCGACGACAGGATCGGCAGCAATGTCACGAGAGCCGGCAGCCGACAGATGCAGCTCCTTCACGTCAGGACGATCCTGCTGATAGAAGGTGCCCTGCGACAGCTCCTTGATGATCTGCGTAGGCGTGATGCCGTGTTCAGCATTATAGCGCAGCTGCTTAGTGCGACGGCGAAGTGTCTCGTCGATGGTCTCCTGCATGGATCCGGTGATGGTATCAGCATACATGATGACCTTGCCGTTGACGTTTCTGGCCGCTCTGCCAGCCGTCTGCACCAGACTCCTGCGCGAACGCAGAAAGCCCTCCTTATCGGCATCGAGGATGGCCACCAACGACACTTCTGGCAAGTCGAGTCCCTCACGCAGGAGGTTGACACCCACCAATACATCGTAGACACCACTACGCAGGTCGGATAGTATCTTCACTCGGTCGAGCGTGGCCACATCACTATGGATGTACACAGCCCTCACCCCATGACTGAGCAGATACTCCGTCAGCTCCTCGGCCATACGCTTAGTGAGCGTAGTCACTAGCGTCCGCTCCTGTCGCTGAGCCCTGACTCTGATCTCTTCCATCAGGTCGTCGATCTGATGCTCGGAAGGACGCACTTCTATCTCAGGATCAAGCAGTCCGGTAGGCCGGATAACCTGCTCCACAACCACGCCCTCTGCCTCCTGCAGTTCAAAGTCGGCAGGAGTAGCCGAGACGTAGATGACCTGATTGACCATCGACTGGAACTCCTCGAACGTCAGCGGACGATTGTCGAAGGCAGCAGGAAGCCGGAAGGCATATTCCACCAGATTCCTCTTGCGGGCACGGTCGCCGCCATACATCGCACCTATCTGAGGCACAGACACATGGCTCTCGTCGACAAAGAGCAGGAAGTCATGGGGGAAGAAATCGAGCAGACAATAAGGTCGCTCTCCTGCATGCCGGCCGTCGAAGTATCGCGAGTAGTTCTCGATGCCTGAACAATGGCCCAGCTCCTTGATCATCTCCATATCGTACTCCACGCGCTCCTTGATGCGCTGTGCCTTGATGTCGTCGCCCTGCTCTTCGAAGAAAGCCACCTGCTTCACCAGGTCATCCTGGATGTCGTGTATGGCTTTGTTGGTCTGCTCCTGCGTCGTCATAAAGAGGTTGGCAGGATAGATCTTGTAATCGGCATAGCGCCCCAGCGGCAGCAGCGTCACAGGATTGAGCTCTTCAATAGAGTCTATCTCGTCGTCCCAGAAAGTGACGCGCAGCACCATCTCGGCATAGGCCATATAGATATCGACGGTGTCGCCCTTCACACGGAAGCTTCCACGCTCCAGAGCGATGTCGTTTCGGACGTAAAGCGACTGCACAAGTTTCCTCAAAAAAACATTACGGTCGATTCTTTGTCCCTGACGTATCTCGATGATATTATCGGAGAGGGCATTGGGACTGCCCATGCCATAGATGCACGAAACAGAAGATACAATGACTACGTCTCTTCTTCCTGACAGCAAAGCAGATACTGCACTCAGCCGCAGACGGTCGATCTCCTCGTTGATTTCAAGTTCTTTCTCGATATAGGTATCAGTATGAGGCAGATAGGCCTCTGGCTGATAGTAGTCATAATAACTTACATAATACTCTACGGCATTCTCAGGGAAAAAGCCCTTCATCTCCTCGTAGAGCTGAGCCGCCAGAGTCTTGTTGTGACTGAGGATCAAGGTGGGACGATTGGCCTGTGCGATGACATTCGCCATCGTGAAAGTCTTACCCGAGCCCGTCACACCCAGCAGCACCTGTGCATGATCACCCCGACGCAAGCCCTCAGTGAGCTCACGGATGGCCTCGGGCTGGTCGCCCGTAGGCTGGTATTTTGATGTCAGTTTAAAGTCCATTTGAGTGCAAAGGTACGAATAAGAAAGCGGAAAACCAAGAATAATCTGTGAAAACTGTGTAATCTGCGGTTAAAAAATATGTAAACGCTTTGTACTTTGGACAAAAATGCGTACTTTTGCACCTCAAATTGATGAGTGAAATGAAAAAGATACTATTTGGCCTCTCTCTGGCGGCAGTTTTGCTGACCTCCTGCGCTGGCGAATTCAACAAGGTCTACAAGTCCGACGACCTGGGCTACCGATACGAATATGCCAAGCAGAGCTTTGCCGAAGGGAAATATGGCCGTGCCGCCTCCCTGCTGCTCGATCTCATTACGGTGAAGAAAGGGCACGATGATGCTGAGGAGTCGCTCTATATGCTTGCGATGTCGGAATATATGAACCGTGACTATGAGTCGGCATCGGAGACTTTCAGGAAGTACTACCAGACTTATCCCAAGGGCGAATTTGCCGAACAGGCTTCGTTCTATGTCGGACAGTCGCTATACGAGGGAGCGCCAGAGCCACGCCTGGACCAGTCGCCTACCATTGGCGCCATCAACGCTTATCAGCAGTTCCTCGATTTCTTCCCTGACTCCGAGTTGCGCCCAAAGGCTCAGCAGCGTCTGTTTGAGCTGCAGGACAAGCTGGTGCAGAAAGAGCTCCTCTCCGCTCAGCTCTACTACAACCTGGGAGGATACTTCGGCAACATCAACTCCAACAACGAGAGCAACTACATTGCCTGCATCGTCACAGCTGAGAACGCGCTGAAGCAATATCCTTTCTCGAAGTGGCGCGAGGACTTCTCGCTGATCATCATGAAGAGCAAGTTCGAACTGGCCGAGAACTCGTCCGAGGACAAACGCCTGGAGCGCTACCGTGATGCAGAGGACGAATGCTACGGATTCCTCAACGAATTCCCCGAATCGAAAGACACCGCCCTGGCTCAGCGCTACATCAACAAATGCAAGAAGGTGATAGGCGACTGATATCTTCAGCCGCAAAATTATATCAACAACGAAATCGAAACAAGTAAAAACAATAAATCACATGATGGATTACAAGAAATCAAAGGCTCCGGTCAACACCGTGACACGCAACATTATGGATCTGTGCGAAGAGACAGGCAACATCTACGAGACCGTTGCCATCATCGCCAAGCGTGCTAATCAGATCTCTATTCAAATCAAGGACGACCTGTCGAAGAAACTGGCCGAGTTTGCCAGCTACAACGACTCTCTGGAGGAAGTGTTCGAGAACCGCGAACAGATAGAGATCTCACGCTACTACGAGAAGCTGCCGAAGCCCACCCTGCTTGCTACGCAGGAATATGTCGAGGGCAAGATATACTGGCGCGATCCTCAGAAGGATGCCCAGCAGCAGGCTGACGCATAATCACTATTTTGTCACACGATTATGTTACGTCCACAGACCTGGTATTTGCTCCTGGCTGCCGTCAGCATCCTGGTGTGCCTCATAGCAGGAGCAGGAACGACGCTGCAGGTGGTGCTGCTCATCGTAGCTGCACTGGCTGCGCTCGCCGTCATACCCCTCTACAAGAACCGTAAACTGCAGGCCAGCCTCACGCTGCTGCCCATGCTGGCACTGCTGGCGTGGTATGTAGTGCTGGCACTCTATGCCGTACCCGAGATCATGCATTGGCAGTATGCCCTGCCTGCAGTGGCTATCCTGCTCATCTTCATGGCTCGCAAAGGTATCGTACACGATGAAAAGGTGGTACGGTCCTACGAACGAATACGATAATTCACATGGAAGTCAAGAACGCCGCCTTCGTCCTCTCGGCACCGACGTTGTCAATGTGTCCGCGTGACACCAAGCCCGAGTATGCCTTCATTGGACGCTCCAATGTGGGCAAGTCAAGCCTGATCAATATGCTCTGCCATCACAAGGGACTGGCAAAGACTTCGTCCACGCCGGGAAAGACGCTGCTCATCAATCATTTCATCATCAACAAGGAATGGTATCTCGTCGACCTGCCTGGCTATGGCTTTGCCAAGCGCTCGAAGAATGAAGTTCAGCGGCTCGACCAGATGATTCGCGGCTATATCCTTGGACGTGAGCAGCTGGTCAACACCTTCGTGCTCGTCGACATCCGCCTTGAGCCCCAGGCCATCGACCTCGAGTTCATGAACTGGCTGGGCGTGTCGGGCGTGCCGTTTGCCATCGTGTTCACCAAAGCCGACAAGCTGTCGGCGCAGAAGGTGTCGCAGAACGTCGAGGCCTACAGCCAGAAGATGCTCGAGACCTGGGAGGAGATGCCTCCCTATTTCGTCACCTCGGCGACGAAAGGCGAAGGAAGGGAAGGAGTGCTCGACTACATCGAGAAAATCAACAAGAGCCTCGTCGATGGCTAGAGAGATACCATACCTTGACGTTCAGAACCTTACAAAATCGTTTGGTGCCTTATTACTCTTTGAGGATATTAGTTTCTCCATCGCCGAAGGACAGAAGGTAGGACTGATAGCCAAGAACGGTGTAGGCAAGTCAACGCTGCTCTCCATCCTGAGCGGCAAGGAGGGATACGACTCTGGCTCCATCATCTTCCGACGCGACCTGAAGGTAGGCTTTCTCGAACAGTCACCCCGTTTCGATCCTGACGAGAGCGTGCTCGACGCCTGCTTCAATCATCAGGGTAATCCTGAGCGGGTGCTGAAAGCCAAGCAGATACTCACCCAGCTGAAGATTCGCGACCTCCAGCAGCCCATGGGACAGCTCAGCGGCGGACAGCAGAAGCGTGTCGCCCTGGCCAATGTGCTCATACTCGAGCCTGAGCTGATCATCCTCGACGAGCCCACCAACCATCTCGACCTCGAAATGATCGAGTGGCTCGAGGGATTCCTCTCACGCGGCAACAAAACCCTGCTCATGGTCACCCACGACCGCTATTTCCTCGACCGTGTGTGCTCTGTCATCCTTGAGCTCGACGACCGCACCATCTACACCTATCGCGGCAATTATTCCTACTATCTTGAGAAACGGCAGGAGCGCATCGACAACCGCCGCGCCGAGATAGCACGTGCCAACAATCTCTACCGTACGGAGCTGGAATGGATGCGACGCATGCCACAGGCTCGCGGGCACAAGGCCCGGGCCCGTGAGGATGCTTTCTACGAGCTCGAGAAAGTGGCCAAGGCACGCATCGAGGAACGAGCCATCCGCCTTAAAGCCAGCAACGTATACATCGGCAGCAAGATCTTCGAGTGTCAGTATATCTCGAAGAGCTTTCCTTCATCTCAGGGCGAGGAGTCCGTCGTCATCATGAAGGACTTCTACTACAATTTCTCTCGCTTCGAGAAGATGGGCATCGTGGGCAGCAACGGCACAGGCAAGTCCACATTCCTGAAGATGCTCCTCGGACAGCTGGCTCCCGACGAGGGACGAATCGTCGTGGGCGACACCGTCCGCTTCGGTTATTTCTCGCAGGAGGGCCTCGCGTTCAACGAGCAGCAGAAGGTCATCGACGTCGTTCGCGATATTGCGGAATATGTCGACTTGGGACAGGGCCGTCACCTCTCGGCAAGCCAGTTCCTGCAGCATTTCCTCTTCACGCCCGAACAGCAGTATAATTACGTGTATAAGCTCAGTGGAGGCGAGCGCCGCAAGCTATACCTCTGCACGGTGCTGATGCGCAACCCAAACTTCCTCGTCCTCGACGAGCCTACCAACGATCTTGACATCGTCACCCTGCAAATTCTTGAAGAGTATCTGCAGGACTTCCCCGGATGTGTCATCGTCGTCAGTCACGACCGTTATTTCACCGATAAGGTTGTCGACCATCTGCTGGTGTTCAAGGGCAACGGTGTCATCCGCGATTTCCCAGGCAACTATTCGCAGTATCGCGAGTGGCAGGCACTCCAGCCAAGGGATGCCGCTCCAGCCAAGAAGGCCACTGCCACCAGTAGTGCCGTTTCTACTACTCCCCCACCCTCCTCCAACAAGCCTCGCAAGCTGTCGTTCAAGGAGAAACGTGAGCTAGAGCAGCTGGAGAAGGACATCACCAGCCTGGAAGCCGAGAAAAAACAGATTGAGGAAGCACTAAGCAGCGGAGCCATCTCCGTCGACGAGATCACCAGGCTGAGCAAGCGCCTGCCCTTGCTCGACGACGAACTCGACGTCAAGTCCATGCGCTGGCTGGAGCTATCAGAAATTGCAGATAACAAATCGTAAAATGACCTATCAGCAATATCCATCCCAACTACTGGAAAAGGCCGTACAGGAGTTCTCACGGCTACCAGGCATAGGACGCAAGACCGCCCTCCGCCTCGTGCTGCACATGCTCCGCCAGCCTGCTGACGACGTCGAGCAGTTCGCAACTGCCATTTCCACGATGAGGCGCGAAGTAAAGTACTGCCGCTGCTGCCACAACATCAGCGACACCGACCTCTGCCCCATCTGTGCCGACAACAGGCGCGACGCTACTGTCATCTGTGTCGTCGAGAACATCCAGGATGTGATGGCTATTGAGAACACACAGCAGTATCACGGGCTCTATCACGTCCTCGGCGGGCTCATCTCGCCTATGGACGGCATTGGCCCTTCCGACCTTGCCATCGATTCTCTGGTCGAGCGTGCCAGCGAGGGCTCCGTCCGTGAGGTCATCCTCGCGCTGAGCTCCACGATGGAGGGCGACACCACCAATTTCTACGTCTATCGCAAGCTGGCGCCTACTGGCGTCGCCGTCAGCGTCATCGCACGAGGCATCGCCGTGGGCAATGAGCTCGAATATACCGACGAGGTGACCCTCGGACGCTCAATTATCAATCGCACACCATTCAACGGATAGAATCTTATGAAAACAACACGCCACCTGCTCACACTGCTTTTCTGCGGTTTTCTGCTCGTCTCAGCATTGATGTATATCTGTGGCGAGTTCCTGCAGTGTGACATGACGCTCTTCGCAGGCGCATCACGACAGACCAGGTTCATTGTCTCCACATTGATGATCCTGCTCACCATCAGTCTGTTGCCCCTGTCACTCCGTCTGTTCAAGTTCCGCCGCGTCAGCGATGACCTGCACCAGCGCCAAGCGGCAGCACTACGCCACTGGGGCACGCTGCGCATCTGCGTCATCGGCCTGCTCCTGGTGGTGAATACTTTCCTCTATTATGCCTTCGAGCTTGAGTCCACCTACGGCTATCTGGCCGTCGTGGTGCTGCTCTGCATGCCTTTCATCGTGCCCACCAAGAGCCGCTGCGAGGCCGAGATACAGCCCGAGGAGCCCGTCAAAGAGGAACAACCTGAAAACGACAACGATGAAGAAACTAACGGTAGTCATAGTCAGCTATAACGTACGATATTATCTTGAGCAGTGCATTGTCAGCGTGCAACGGGCTGCCCAGGACATCGACTACGAGATCTACGTGGTCGACAATGACTCGCGTGATGACACGGTGCGTTATGTCACCAAGCGGTTCCGCGACGAGGTCAACCTGGTCGAGAGCCAGCACAATCTCGGCTTCGCACGTGCCAACAACATCGCCATTCGCCAGTCGGAGAGCGAATACGTGTTGCTGCTCAATCCCGATACGTTCATCTCTGAGGATAGCCTACGACAGGTCATCACCTTCATGGACGAGCATCCCAAGGCAGGAGGCGTCGGCGTGAAGATGTTCAACTCCAACGCAACCATTGCACGCGAGTCACGACGCGGACTGCCCACACCCTGGGTATCGCTCCAGAAGATGATGGGATTCTCACGTCGTTACTACCTCAGTGACCTGCCCTGGGACCAGCCCGCACAAATCGAGGTCATGAGCGGAGCCTTCTGCATGCTTCGTCGCGACGTACTCAACAAGATCGGGCTGCTCGACAAGGACTTCTTCATGTATGGCGAGGACATCGATCTCAGCTACCGCATCCTCAAGGGAGGCTTCGAAAACTGGTACGTGCCTGCCAGCATCGTCCACTACAAGGGTGAGTCAACCCAGAAGTCCAGCTACCGCTATGTGCACGTGTTCTATCAGGCCATGCTCATCTTCTTCCGCAAGCACTACGGCCACCTATCCTTCTTCGTCACCATCCCCATCAAGACAGCCATCTATTTCCGTGCGTTCATCGCACTCATCAGGATGCAGTACGCCCGCATGCGCCATTCGCTGGGCTTCGACATGCGCGATCATACCGACACCAACTATTTCTTCGTCGGGTCGGCAGCGATGATCGAGCAATGCCGCAAGCTGGCACGACGCAAAGGACTGCTGGCGCGCTTCCAGACCACCCGCGAATTGCCCCTGCCACATGTCGACATCGAGCCGGGCACATGCGTAGTCTACGACACCGACTTCTTCTCTTTCCAGCAGGTCATCGACGATGCTGCACGTCTTGCCGACAAAAGCATCACCATCGGCACCTACTGCCGCAGCAGCAAAACTATCATCACACCCACCGAGATTATCCGATGACACACAGCCACAAGCCAGACATACACCTGCGGGCGATGGAACCCGAAGACCTCGACATGCTCTACACCATCGAGAACGACCAGCGGCTGTGGGGCGTCAGCGCGACCAACGTACCCTATTCGCGCTATACCCTTCACGACTATATAGCCAATGCTGCAGGCGACATCTATACCGACCGCCAGGTGCGGCTCATCATCGAGAATGCTGAGCACGACGTCATCGGCATTCTTGACCTCATCAATTTCGACCCGCGTCACCGGCGTGCAGAGGTGGGCATCGTCATCCAGCAGCCCTACCGCTCGCAGGGTTATGCGCAGGCAGCACTCGCTGAGCTCCATAGATACGCCTCCCAAGTGCTCTTCATCCATCAGCTCTACGCCATTGTCAGCATCGCCAACAAACAGGCTGTCGATCTGTTCCTGTCTATGGGCTATCAGCACACCGCTACATTGCGCGACTGGCTCTACGACGGCACCGCCTATCACGACGGCCTGATGCTCCAACTGCAACTTCTTTAGCAAAAAGTTGTGAATTATTTTGGTCGTTTCAGAAATTTGTTGTAATTTTGCACCCGCAATCCAGGAGAGTTGGCAGAGTGATCGATCGCGCTGGACTCGAAATCCGGTATACCCTTTCGGGTATCGGGGGTTTGAATCCCTCACTCTCCGCAAAACTGAAAGGAAACCGTTAAAGCGGCTTCCTTTTTTTTGTTGCTGAAAATCAGCCATTTATTAT
>JAEEGK010032090.1_pt1 | contig 10301 bp, 5 predicted proteins | sample 8958771 | NCBI WGS metagenome assembly JAEEGK01 (sample SAMN16246547, study PRJNA631951) | gut metagenome | biome: gut microbiome; feature: rumen; material: SC-attached | host: Bos | place: Iran: Karaj | collected 2018-10 | reverse complement strand
TAGCCATGCAGTTTCCTCACGCATTCCTCGAATCACTGGCGTCCGTGCTTGGAAGCGCGGACGCCGTCAAGGCTGTCGACGCCCTGTCGGGCGAGTCTTCCGTATCGGTTCGCCTCAATCCCTTCAAACAGTTGAAGGGCGGGCCACTGCCGATCCTGGAAGGTTCTTCTCCCGTTCCCTGGAGTCCCTACGGGCACATACTTGTCAAACGGCCCGTTTTTACCTTGCATCCCTTGTTCCATGCCGGAGTGTACTATGTACAGGACAGTTCGGCGATGTTCGCAGGCTGGTTATTCCGCAAGCTTCTGGAGGGTTTCCCTGAAAGACCGCTGCGGGTGCTTGACCTCTGCGCGGCGCCTGGCGGCAAGACCACCGATCTCGCGGCATCGCTGCGCGAAGCGTGCGGGGATGATTTCCTCCTGGTGTCGAACGAGGTGATGCGCTCGAGGGCGTCGGTCCTTTCGGACAATGTGGCCGTCTGGGGCGACCCCAACGTGGCGGTCACTTCGGTGGATCCCAAGGCTTTCGCCGCTCTCCCCGGATTCTTCGACATCATATTGGCGGATGTGCCCTGTTCCGGAGAGGGGATGTTCCGCAAGGACCCCAAGGCCGTCGAGGACTGGTCCGCCGACACGGTTGCGCTCTGCGCCTCACGGCAGAAGCGCATCCTGGCCGACGTTTGGCCCGCTCTCAGGGAGGGCGGCGCTCTTCTGTATTCGACATGCACCTTCGAGGATGCTGAAAACGACTCCAATCTAGAATGGGCCGCTTCCGAGCTTGGAGGATGTATTGTTCCTGCCGAGAATCCCTTCGGTATCCGGACCACCCGACACGGGCATTTGCTCGTCCCCGGCGAGGTTCCCGGCGAGGGCCAGTGGGCGGGAGCGCTCATAAAGGGAGACAGCCGACTGGCGAAAGGCCGCCCCGCCTTGACAGCGGAAGCGGCCGTCGATGCCTTGAAACCTTTGCGGCCTCTGAGGACGGGAGTGATCGAAGGGGAGTGGAAGGGGAAGGATTTCATCCCGGATCCCGACTGGGCGCTCAGCATCTTCTTCGACCGCTCGCGCTATCCCGAGGCTGCGGTTGACAAGCAGACCGCCCTTCATTTCCTCCATCGCGACACTATAGTATTGGAAGATGCTCCCATAGGATACAATGTTATTACTTACCGCGGCGTCCCTCTCGGATTCGTGAAGAATCTTGGACGCAGGTGCAACAACCTGCATCCGCAGTCCCGCCGCATCAGAATGGATATAGTATGAAAAAATGGATGTTGACTATACTCCTTGCGGCCGTCACGTTCTCCGCATTGTCAGCCCAGGAGAGTTCCGAATCGTTCAAGTCCCGCTATGAGACCCTGACCAAGCACGTCGGAATCGACGGCGTGGGAGTCGAGTCCCTGCTGGAAAGATGGGAGAAGGCTTATCCGGAGGATCCCGACATGCTGACGGCACGCTTCAACCTCTATCTTTCAAAGGCACTCTCCACCGCTGTCGTGGCCAAGCGGCAGGACCGTTTCCTCGGCGCCAGGCCGGTGCTTGTCCTGAAGGACAGCCTCGGGGCTGACGTCAACTATTTCGAGGAGACATTCTACTCCGATTCACTTTTTGCCCTTGCCTCGTCCTCCATCGACAAGGCTGTCAAGCTTTACCCGGACAGGCTCGACCTACGTTTCGCATCCATAACATCCCTGATGGCCTATGAGAAGGAGAGTCCCGACATGGCCACTGCCGCCCTTTCGGCGCTGATAGACTACAACGGAACGGTTCACCCTGCCTGGAAGTATGGTGACGAGCCGGCCGATGAAGAGCTCTTCAAGGCCGGCATCCAGGAGTATTGCGCCACGCTTTACACTATCGGCAGCCCCACTTCTCTCGAGTCGTTCCGTTCGCTCTCCGAGAAGATGCTCAAATACGATCCGAAGAATACTTTGTTCATGTCCAATATCGGTACGTACTATTTCATAGCCCGCAAGGACAACAAGTCCGCACGCAAATACTATGACAAGGTCCTGAAGATCGACCCCTCCGACTATACTTCCATCAAGAACAGTGTCTTGATGGCCCGCCGGGACGGCAATGTCAAGCTCGAGAAGAAGTATCTTCCGATGCTTGCGAAATACGGCGCGGACGATGCCGAGAAGGCGGCCGCAAGCGCACGTCTCCGGGCGTTGAATACCAAGAAATAATCAATCAATTAAAAAAAAAATATGAAAAAGATTATCCTTATGATCATCCCTCTGATGGTACTTGCCTCCTGCTCCGAGAAGCAGGCAGGCGTACCGGCCATCAATCCCGCGGACATGGACACTTCCGTCAAGCCCGGAGACGATTTCTACATGTATGCCAACGGCGGTTGGATCAAGAATAACCCGTTGAAGCCGGAGTATGCGCGTTACGGTTCGTTCGACGTGCTGCGCGAGCGCAATGTCGAGGACCTCAACGCCCTCTTCTCCGAGATGACCACCATGAATCCCGAACCCGGCAGCATCGACCAGAAGATCGTGGACCTTTACAAGCAGGGTCTCGACTCCACCCGTCTCAACAATGAAGGTGCAGCTCCTCTCAAGAAATATCTCGACGAGCTTTATGCCGTTCCCGACAAGGCTGCCCTTGCCGCTCATCTCGGCAAGCTTAATCTCGTCGGTGAAGGCGGTTTCTTCGGCGGCGGCGTCGATGCCGACCTGATGGACAGCAAGACCCAGATATTCTACCTTGGCCAGGGAGGCCTCGGCATGGGCGACCGTGACTATTATGTAGATCCCGCGAATGCGGAGCTCCGCAAGGGTTACGAGGCCATGCTCGCGAAGCTTTTCGCTCTCGCAGGCCTTGACAACAGCGCGGAGCGCGCCGCCAACGCCGCCGGTATCGAAGACCGCCTTGCGGAATTCTCCTGGACCAGCGTCCAGAACCGCGACTATACCAAGCTCTACAATCCCATGAGCTCCGCGGAGATCTACAAGGCCTATCCCGGCTTTGATTTCAAGGGCTTTGCGACCGCTATGGGCCTTCCCGAGATGGACAAGGTCATCGTCGAGCAGCCTTCCTTCTTCGAAGGCTTCAGCAAGCTTTTCAAGGATACTCCTCTGGATGTCCTGAAGGACTATCTTGCCGCACAGCTGATCAGCGGTGCCGCCAGCTCGCTTTCCGATGACTTCTATGCCGCTTCCTTCGATTTCTTCAGCACCCAGATGAGCGGCGTGACCGAGCAGCGTCCCCGCTGGAAGCGCGCGATGAGCGTCCCCAACAGCATCCTGGGCGAGGCCGTCGGCCAGATGTATGTCGCCAAGTTCTTCCCGGAGTCCTCCAAGCAGAGGATGCTCGAGCTCGTCAAGAACCTTCAGGTCTCCCTCGGCCAGCATATCGACGAACTTGAGTGGATGTCCGACGAGACGAAAGCCCGCGCCCGCGAGAAGCTGTCCGCCTTCACCGTCAAGATCGGGTATCCTGACAAGTGGAAGGATTACAGCACCCTTACGGTCGATCCCAAGCTCAGCTATTATGAGAATCTCCGTGCCGCCAGCGCATGGTATGTCGCCGACAATCTCTCCAAGCTCGGCAAGCCTACGGATCCGACCGAGTGGGGCATGACTCCGCAGACTGTCAATGCGTACTACAACCCTACCACCAACGAGATCTGTTTCCCTGCCGGCATCCTTCAGCCTCCGTTCTTCAATCCGGATGCTGACGATGCCGTCAACTACGGTGCCATCGGCGTAGTCATCGGTCATGAGATGACCCACGGTTTCGACGACCAGGGCAGCCTCTTCGACAAGGACGGCAACATGAACAACTGGTGGACCGAAGAGGACCGCGCCGCCTTCGTCGAGAAGACCAAGGTGCTCGCCGACCAGTACAGCGCCGTCGAGATCCTTCCTGGTGTCAATGCCAACGGTGAGCTTACGCTTGGTGAGAATATCGCCGACCACGGCGGAGTCAGCATTGCCTGGACCGCCCTGCATAACGCCCTCGGCGGCGTGGAGCCCGCCCCGATCGACGGTTTCACCGCCGCTCAGCGTTTCTTCCTGGGTTACGCTCACGTCTGGGCCCAGAACATCACTGATGAGGAGCGCGCACGCCTGACCAAGCTCGACGTCCATTCACTGGGCGACAACCGCGTGAACGTCACTCTGCGCAACTTCGGATACTTCTTCGATGCTTTCGGCATCAAGGAAGGCGACCCTATGTTCCGTCCCGAGTCCGAGCGCGTCCACATCTGGTAATGAACGCTCCTTCGTTCATAGCGAAGAAACTCCGTTTCAAGGGGAAGATTGCGATGGTTTCCATCGCAATCTCCTTCTTTGTAATGATAATCGCCGTCTCCGTGTCTTCCGGCTTCCGCCGGGAGATACGCAGCGGCATCGCTTCCGTCAGCGGCGACATACAGCTGACGCCCGCGGACATGAATTATATCGGGGAGGAGTCCCCGGTGTCCTCCCGGCCGCCTTCTTTGGAGGCCATCACAGCCTCTCAAGGGGTGAAGTCCGTCGATCCTGTCATCTACCGCGCCGGTATCGTGAAACAGGAAGACAATATCCACGGAGTCATATTCAAGGGTATTGCGACGCAGGATTCGCTTTCGGGGCTGAGGATCAGCATTCCGGACCGCCTTTCCGAGATCCTCGGGATAGGTGAGGGCGACGACCTTCAGGCGTACTTCGTCGGGGAGCGCGTCAAGGCCCGCCGTTTCCATGTCTATTCCGTGTATCGTTCCCCTGTACGTGCGGACGACAACCTGGTCGTACTCACTTCGCTGGATGACATGCGCCGGCTGAACGGATGGGAGGAAGACGAGGTGTCCGCGCTGGAGGTTACACTCGACGATTCTTTCAGGGATGCTCCTCTTATGAAAACCAAGACCGACGAGATCGGATCGATGGCGCTGCTTTATTCCTCAGATGAGGATGATGCGCTGGTGGCTTCCTCCATAATGGACAAGTATCCCCAGCTTTTCGACTGGCTGAACCTCATCGATTTCAATGCGTTGGCCGTTCTGTTGCTGATGACGGTCGTCGCCGGGTTCAACATGATTTCCGGACTGCTCATCCTTCTTTTCCGCAACATCTCCACGATAGGGACACTGAAGGCATTGGGAATGACGGACAAGTCCATTTCTTCGGTTTTCCTGCGAGTATCGTCCAATCTTGTACTGAAGGGAATGCTGATCGGCAACGCCCTTGCCCTGCTCTTGTGCGCCATACAGAATGCGACGCATGTCCTGAAGCTCAACCCCGACAATTATTTCGTCTCCTATGTACCGCTGAAGGTCAATCTGCCGATGATACTCCTGGCCGACCTCGTGGCATATGCGGTCATTATGCTTCTTCTCCAGATTCCGGTGAGATTCATCTCCAAGGTGGATCCGGCCACCACCGTGCGTGCCCAATAGTCAGGGTTTTATCTTCTTGAAATCCTCATAGAGGGAGAGTACTTTCTCTACGTAGGCTATGGTCTCGTTGCCCTGGAACGGCCCCAGTTTCAACACGCTGTCTGCCCTGAAGGTGCTTTCGTCACGCATCTCGGGTATGACCGAGACTATCCCTTCCCAGGTGCCGGAATCGGCTCCCACGGCCTTGGCGTAGTTGATGCAGTCCATCATCCGCCCTTCTCCGGCATTGTATGCGGCGAGGGTGAACTTGCACAGTTCGTCCTTGTCTGCAGCCCGGCTGCGGAACATCCGCTGGATATACTGAAGATAGTCCGTTCCGGCCTTGAGGCTCTTTTCAGGATCGAAAAGGTCCGTAACGCCCATCTTGGCGGCGGTGGACGGCATCATCTGCATGAGACCTTCCGCACCCCTGCGTGAACGGTACTCGATATGGAACTGCGACTCCAGGAAAATGACGGCTGACAGCAGGCGCCAGTCCCATCCCAGAGTCTTCGCGGAAGCGATGACTAGGCTGTCGTATGGGGAGATGCTGTCCACTCTGCGTCCCCATTCCGCCCTTCTGGAGGGACTGTACCGGAGCAGGAATCCGTCACGGATGTCCTCATATCCTTCGGAATCATGGAATGCGTCCAGCCACTTGTCGATCTCTTCCCGGCCGGTTTTGCAGTCTGCCCGCACGGCCCAGACAGTAAGGCTATCCAGCGGTCTTGAATACAAGAGGCTGTCCGAGTCGGGCGCTCCGGAATAAGGCAGGACTACTATGTCCGCCTTGCCGAGCAGAAGGGAGTCGGTCCAGGAGGATCCGGGACGTGGGTTTATGATGGTGATGAGGCTGTCCCCCATGCTCGAGGCGAATCGCTTGAGCAGCTCGTAGTTGTAGCCTACGGTCAAGCCGGGAAGATGCCTTTCGTGGTGCTCGAGCTGGATGGCGCACCGTAACGGCCTGTCCTTGAAAGAAGTGGACAGATCCCTTGACAGGCCCTTGGAGCCGAAATGGACCGAGGCTGCCACCGCCGCTGCAGCCAGGATGATGAAAAGCGGGTGAACCGGACGTCCGGACATGTCAGTCGTTCCTCCTTGCCGACCGTCCGCCGCCCTGCGCCGAAGAGGCCGGCGGACCTATGGTCCCGCCTGCGGCGGCCGGAGCGCCGGACGGCATGACTATATCCTTGGAAGGCTGGGTGTAGAACGGCCAGTAGATACCGAGCTTGAGCACCCGCTGCGTCACGATGTAGCGGTCGGCTGAAAAGTAGTCGAACTTCTTCATAGGCCATCCCATACCGACGTTCTCCATCTTGATGAAGATGGTGGCACGCTTCCACTGCATGTTCACGAAAGCGTCGATATAGGGTCCGTTGGTGTAGCGGTTCTTCGTCTGGTTGTGGAATACTCCAAGCGCGGGATTCCAAGCGGGTGAATTCCATTCCGTGTTGTAGAGGCCGTTGGCACCGATCTGCATAAGCAGGATCCCGTTCGAAATGTTGAACTGGACGAAGTACTTTAGATTGACCGCCAGTGTGGGGAGCGGGATGACGTCAGGATTGGACGAGACCTGGAACAGGATACGGTTGTCCAGATGGAGTATGCCGAGCACGAACTCCTTGTGGAGGTCGGCAGAGAGTATGCTCATCGGAGTGGTGTTCTGGCGAATGACACCGAGCGTGTCGTAATAGACGTTGTTGGCAAGCAATGCATATCCGACCCCGGCGTCAAGTTTCCAGCGCGGTATGCTGAGGCGGCCCTGGATGCGGGTCGTCGACTGCTTGGAGAACTCGTTGTCCCACTTGAAATGGTTGGAATACATATGCTGGTGGTAGAACTCGGGCTCGTCCAGCGTAGTGTCGAAATGCAGGTCGATACTGAGCGGGCTCTTCCGGGCACGCCTGAAGGGATATACGCTGAAATTGAGGTTGGCGTCCAGATTCAGGTCGCTGAACTCGTTGCCGAGGAAGACATACTCTCCCTTGGCATCCCAGTGGATGTAGTTCTTCAGGCTTCCCTCGACTCCGGCGTAGAGGTAGGCGGAGTTCCAGGTGACATTATGCTTCTTACGGGTAAAGGTAGGGTCGAAGGCGTAGTATGTAAGCAGGCGGTCTCCTATACCGACATTGAGTTTGGACACTATCGCATCTTCTGCCCAAGGCTGCAGGCGCAGGAAAACGCGGTTCTCGATCCTCTGCACGCGCATGGAGTCTGCAGTGGCGGTGGGATTGATGTAATGGGCGTTGTGATAGAAGGCGTCTGCATCAGGGGTAGCCTGACTTACATTGTCCGTATACCTCCGCCAGTAGGAGGAGAACTCGGAACTGTGTCCTATGAATGTGGTAGTGATGTTCCTGTCGTCCAGCGTATCGGCAGCAGCCCTTTCCTGACGTCTGGCCTCAAGCCATCCGTTCAATGCATCCATCGACAAAGTATCTCCGGCGGCGAGCACGCTGTCGCGGTACGCGGCTTCCAGCTGCTTGTCAATCTTGCGGTCCTTGATGCGGTTGATGAAATTGAAGGGTATCCTGTACTGCTGGTCGAGGAACAGGGTATTCTTCTTGACCTTGCTGGCAGCTCCGTTGAGGAAGACGTCGAGTTCCCTGGCATTGACGGTCGTGTCGCGTATGCCGCCCAGGTTGATGACGCCTCCGTTCTCGGTGCGGTTCACTCCGTTGTGCAGCCAGCCTGCATGGGCGAGATACCTCTTGCCCAGATAGTTGGCAGTCACCTGGGTGTTCTTGTTGGCGGTGGTTTCATTGTTCAGCATTCCTCCTCCTCCGAAACGGTTGAAAGCAAGCGTGAAGTTGAACTCCGGCGTGATGTTCTGGGTAGTCAGGAGATGGAGGTTGTCGGACTCCTTGTCGGTGTCGGCCAGAAGGGTTCCGGAATAGCCGAGCTCGGTGTAAGGGGTCTTGGTGTTGTACATCGTGACGTCCGAAGGCGTATGGCCCCAGCTCTCGAGCGCTTCGTAGAATGAAACGTGGTCCGTTGACTTCCGGTTGAAATAGTTGTAGTAAAGTACGGGCGATCCAGCAACTCCGAGCCAGGTGGCGTTTACATCCTTCCGCATGAAAGGATAGTCGTTGAAACGGTAGTTGAATCCGGTGTCGGCCGGAGTGAGAGTCATCTTGTGGAACTCCTGCTCGTGGGTCCAGCGGACGATGCGCTTGTACTGCATCGAGTCGGCAAGAGCGAAGGTCTCGAGGATACGCGGAGTATTCATCTTTATACTGTCACGGATGGCGTCAAGGCTGTCCTTGCGCTCCTTGTCGCGGTTCATCTTCTCCATCTTCTGAGCGATCTTCTCCTCAGCCTTGAGCCGCTTCTTTTCCTTATTTGACAGTCCGGCATACCAGCGGTCGTACTCCAGTTGCTTCCTCATCAGCGAATCGGCGACGTACAGGGAGTCCAGCATCCGGAAACTGACGGTATCGCCTGCCTGGAGGAGTGAATCGCCGACTTCCTTGAAAGTTGGACGGTCGTTGAGGGCGACGTAATATTTGTAACGGAACGGATCCGTGAGACGCAGTGAATCGGGTGCGAATATCGTGTCCCTCGCGGTAAGCTTGGGAAGGGTGTCGGCGGGGGCGAGCGTGTCGGCAACGAAGAGACTGTCGCCGGAGAGGGTGTCCTCGATGGTATTGGCACCCATTCGGAAATCCTCCTCGGTCCAGCCCCTCTTGTATCCGTCGTTGGAATAGATGACCGTATCCGGACGCTCGACGATTACCTCGACAGGGACGCCGGACAGACGCATATCGACACTCACTGCGGGAGTGGTGGATACGGCGTGGACGGTAGCCATTGCGGCCACGGCAAAGGGGAAACCTATTCTGGAAAACAGACTCTTCATATTATACAACCTACAAAGTTAAGTACTTTTTAGGAATAATTTTGTAAATTCGGACGCTTAAATCTCTTCCTATGGACCGTTTGGAATCTTTGTTCCGATCATATACAGGCGTCGAGGCGGAAAACTGTCTCAAGCTCACTCCGTCCGGCAGCCACAGGAGTTACTGCCGTCTGACCTCGGGCGGCATATCCCTGATAGGCGTGACGGGCACGGACAAGGACGAAAACCGTGCGTTCATCGCTCTGGCCAAGCATTTCAAGTCCAAGGGCATCCGTGTGCCCGAAGTGTATGCCGTAAGCGAGGACGGCATGTGCTATCTTCAGCAGGACCTTGGTGACAGGCTGCTGTACGACGCATTGGCGGATGCGCGGGCTGCAGGGGAATACGACCCCCTGCAGAGGGACCTGCTACTGCGAGCAATTGCCGCTTTGCCTTCCATCCAGGTGGAGGGAGCGCGTGGACTGGACTTCAGCGTATGCTATCCCACGGCATCCTTCGATGCACGGACCGTCGACTTCGACCTCAATTATTTCAAATACTGCTATCTAAAGCCGTCCCCCGTGGAGTTCAACGAAGAACGTCTCCAGGACGATTTCGACCGTCTCAGGGAGGACCTGCTCTCGGATGTCCCTGACACTTTCATGTACCGGGACTTCCAGGCAAGGAACATAATGCTCCACGAGGGTGACCTTTGGTTCATCGACTTCCAGGGAGGACGCCGCGGTCCGTTGTACTATGACGTCGCATCCTTCGTCTGGCAGGCGCGCGCCAGGTATCCGGATGACTTGAAGCGCGCCCTCGTGGACACATACCTGGATGCGTTGGAAAAGTATATGGAGGTCGACAGGGACGCTTTCCGCAGCCGTCTCCGCACTTTCGTCCTTTTCCGTACGCTTCAGGTCCTGGGCGCGTACGGATTCAGGGGAAAGATCGAGAAACGCGCGCACTTCCTCGAAAGCATACCTTACGCGCTCGAGAATCTGAGGGAACTCCTTGCCGAACCGTTCGAACGCTATCCTTATCTGACCGGGGTGCTGGGAGAACTCGCCCGGAAAGGTCCCGGCCTACCTCCTCC
>JAEEGK010032087.1_pt1 | contig 10301 bp, 9 predicted proteins | sample 8958771 | NCBI WGS metagenome assembly JAEEGK01 (sample SAMN16246547, study PRJNA631951) | gut metagenome | biome: gut microbiome; feature: rumen; material: SC-attached | host: Bos | place: Iran: Karaj | collected 2018-10 | reverse complement strand
AGCTCTGATTCTTTCAATCTCTTATCCCCTTATCCTGATAATTTTCCCGGCTATGAGGTCTCTCCCTCATACATGTTAATTATACCATCCGGGTAAGGGATTCTTCGGGGTTTCAGAATACTATGTTGGGGTATAATATCGAAGAAGTCCGGATGATTATAAAAGGCAAAGACAGCAGAATAAGGGTGGGATTAATGAAACACACAAAAACAATTGCGAGCGTTCTTTTCGCTGCAGTTATCACAACTTCTTTTTCCGGGTGCAGCAGGTTCATAGCTGACGCCTCGTCAATATTTGAAGAAACGTATGAGATAAGTTATGCGGGCGAGGTATCTCAAATGGAACGCTCTGAAGAGATGATGGATAACGTCATCTCATACATCAATGCCGATGATAAGGCTGGTCTTAAGAATTTATTCTCGGAAGTAGCTATCGAAAGAGCCGAGACGCTGGATAGCGACCTCGATTACCTTTTGAAGAATTACGATGATATCAAGGCCACAGGAGAGATCAATTGCAGTGCTTATGGTCAGGGCGGCGATGAGGGCTGGTTTTATCTGTCCTGTTATTGTGACATAGAGACTTCCCAGGGTAAGATGAGACTTTCCTGGGAGGATTGCCCGCGCAAAGTTGATGAGAGGTCTTGTGAGGGATTATATTCTCTCGCCATCATGGATATAATCGAGCCTTTCTATAAGACAGCAGGTGTTTACACGCCGGAACTTCAGAACTATATGGCCAAGGGAAAAGCTTTCGTCAGAGCTGATGGTGTCAGATTCCATGATGAAATTGAATACGTAAGAGAATGCCTCTCGGATGATTGCTTCGCAGATCATGACGAAGAAGAACTTCTTGCTCTGGAGTGGCTTCTCTCATGTCACCCTGTTACCAATTTTCTGAAATGGACAAAAGAATCCGGAGATACCGTATATGTCTTTATTGAAATGTATCTGAACCATAACTCTATTGTTCTATGTGCCGGCTACGATAAAGAAAATCCTAATTTCATAACGCATATATCAATAGTCGCTTCTGATAAGGACAAAGTTCCGCCGACTGATACTCATTCAAGTGATACGATAATCAATGCCGGATTAGGTGATGTTCTTGATCTATACCGGGAGTCTCACGATTAAGGAAGCCTGAAAGCAGTTTTCTTCTTGTATAAAATCTATCCGTTCATGTGGTATGTTTTATTCCTGAATATCTTGTCTATATTCCTCAGATACTCCAGAATTCAAACAATTCCCAATAAATGATCCCATATGTACTGAAAGCAAGCATGATAAATGTCAGTATCATTCTTGTCTTTGACACGCCACTTCTGGTGAATCTCCGTATCCCGTGAGCAAGTAATAAGATATTTGCTGCCAAGACCGCGAAAACCAGGAACAATAAAACCCGTAATGATCCTATGCCCAGAAACGGAGAATGCTCAAATACAAGTTGCATTATGGCCCGGTATAAAACAAATACCGGAATGAGCTGCACACCTGCAGACACTACACACCAGAAAGAGTTAACGCGTTTTCTATACCTTATGAACTGGATTATACCGGCAATGAATAATGCTATAGCCATCAATATCGATATCAGATACACCAATATCGAGATAGTATCCGGCAGAACATCTTTAGGTTCTCTGACAAGATTATCGGAAGTACCGCATTCGACTTTATCAATGCCATTATCTGCAGATAGCACTACCCTTAAGCCTATCGTCTTTGACGGATCAAAAGATACTGTCTGAACAGCAAATAATCTCTGAAGCTTGAACGGACCATTGTAGACCGCCTGCGCACTCTGAAGTATACCCGAAAATTCAGGATAATTGCCTTCATAGCTTTCGAAAATTAGATCTGGCAAACCGTTTATGAACTGACTCTCCTCATGTTGATTTACCATAACAGCGATACATAGCCCTTTATCAAGGTCAAATCGAAGAGTTGATGAACACCCTACAGTACCGCCTTCGTGACCTATAACAGTCCCGCTATAACATGGATACTGCCAGAAGCCGTGATAATTTGAGCCTATATCTGTATCACCATAGAAATTTGAAGGCGACAGCATCTCTGCCCTGGTTTCCTTATTTTCAAACAAAGGAGAATCATCACTTAGAAGGGCTTGTGCAAACTTCTGCATATCAGTCATAGTTGACATACATGCTCCCACAGGATAACAGTAGCAGTAATATGCGCCACAAGATAGAATCTCTCCACTAAGATCTGCAGAATACGTCTTCAGTTCTTTGCGCTTTTCACATACCCATTCGTTATCAGAAGCATCGGGCATGATGGATGTATGATCCATTCCCAGAGGTTCATATATATTCTCCTTTACATATACCTCATAAGGCTGACCGCTCACCCGGCTGACAATAAATGCTGCAAGTGTTGTTCCCCAGTTACTGTATGAAGTAACAGTTCCGGGTTCAAATTGCTGTTCGGGTTCTGTAGTCTTAAGCCATTCTTCTATGGACATGAGTTGATCGGTCGATCCTGCCCATATAAACGGAACTTCATCAAAACCCGCCTGATGATTCATAAGATTTGTCATGGTAATAGGTGTTTCGTATCTGAGTTTGGTCAGGAATCCGTCAGGAAGATATGTACGAATATCCGCGTTAAGATCTATCAGGTTCTTTTCTTTAAGCTGCATCACACATACCCACACCTGTAATTTTGATATAGATCCCCATTCCATGACTGTCTCGTCATCAACCGCCACATTGTTTTCCATATCAGCGAAGCCGTAATAACCGGTGTAGATAATATTCTCGCTGTCCATTACGGATACAGCCATTCCTGCCATCGTCTCTCCGTGTTCATCAACGTAAGCATCAATGAGGTTGCCGACATCAGACTCAGAGGCCAATACATTTACAGGATAACCAAACGCGAGCAGCATCACTGAAAGCAGTGAAGCAACTGTTGCTTTTTTTATAAGCTCTTTCATAAAATCTGCCTTTCCCATACTTGTTATCAATTATCGATATCAGTATGAAACAGCAGTCTTTAAACAAACATATAGCGGTCTTAAATCCGTCTTAAATCTTTGGAAGCCGGATGTGCCAACTACACCCGTTCTCATCTCCCGTGTATTTGATCTCTCCACAGTGAAGGTTAATGATCTTATGTACAATGGCAAGTCCAAGACCGCTTCCTTCACTGTTTCCGGCATTTTTCTCACCTCTGAAGAAAGGCTGGAATATCTTGTCTAAACTTTCTTTTGGTATTCCGATGCCATCGTCGCCAATCACGATATCGACACTGGCTCTCTCTGCATTTATATCAGTTATGCTCACGAGGATATTCGTTCCGGCAGAATTATATTTAACGGAATTACCAATGAGATTATCGTAAACTCTTCGAAAAAGAATCGGATCAATATTTACAGGAATATTCTTATCAGGTACTGACAGATTATATCCGAACCCGTTTTTCTCAAGTTCAGGGATATACTCTGCCATGATCTGTCTTGTAAACTCACAAATATCAGTTCGTTCAGGTTCAAGTATATATCCTGCACTTTCAAGTTTTGAATACACAAAGAGTGATTTCAGTATGTTATTCGACCTTACGGAATTGTCATAAATCTTTTGCGCATATTCCAATTTCTTCTGTTCGTCAACATCCTTTGAAACAAGCAGTTCACTATACCCCTGAACACTGGCCAAAGGTGTCTTAAGATCATGGGATATCTCTGAAACGAGGAGCATTCTTTTTTCCTCTTCCTCTCTCTTAATTAACTCACGCTCTTTCATTTCTTTCTCAGTCTGTTTTGAATAGAAAATCACAAAAACAAAAAGCGCTATGAAGTATACGGATAATATCAGGGAGAGCAGTATAACGGTTTTTGAAAAACCCGGAGCTTCGGGATTGAATACAACACCGAATGATATTGACATCTGGATAGGCTTCCTGAGAACAAGCCAATACCCATTGTTGCCTGTTAGGTAGGCTATATCATATTGATATTCCGAGACATCGTTAGATCTGACAAGAAAGTCCGCCCACTCTTCTGAAGTAAATCTGTCGTTCTCGCAGATCGCCGTTCCTCCCAGTAAAGTTACATTAAGATCGTTATCCACGATCATCGCACTTCCGCCATCAGCAATATAGTCAGATACATCCACATCGGATGCAGATGGTCTCAGTCTGTCCGAAGCGCCAATTGTCTTCTCACTGCTTGCATTCATTATCTTAGTTGTGATAACCAAAAGGATCAGCGGCAGGAGTGATACTGCCAAAACAGCAGCAACAACGCCTGCAAACCTTTTATTCAGATAGTTTCTTGTACTGTTTATGTTCATTGCCTTAGTGGAATCTGTATCCTATCCCCACCAAAGTATCGATATGTTTATGCTCTTCATCATCTATCTTTGCGCGCAGATGCGAGATTTGCACCATTATCGTATTATCGTCATAGATATAGTCATCCTGCCATACAGCCTGATATATCTGTTTTTTAGTCAGGATCTTACCGGCGTTTTCCGATAAGTATTGAAGTATATGATACTCTTTTGAGTTCAGAGATATTTCTTTGCCGTTGTTCTCAATGATGCCATTTTGAAAATCCAATTTCAGATTATCAAATGTCAGTATATTTGAAGTGGAAACACTTGTCTTCATATGCCTTTTCTGAACTTCAATGCGAGCCAAAAGTTCATTCATTCCCCAAGGCTTGACAAGATAATCATCCGCACCAAGACGCAGACCGCTGACTTTATCAATTTCATCCCCTCTGGCTGTCAAGAAAATGACAGGCATTTCTGATGATTCCCGTATTTTAGACAGAAGCGAAAAACCATCCATGTAAGGCATCATAACATCCAGTATTGCCATATCAGGAGCCTCGCTGATGAATAAGTCATATGCTTCTTTCCCATTTACGGCAGATATCACAGAATTACCTTCGCCTGTGAGTTGTTCATATAAAAGATCTCGCAGATCATTGTTATCTTCGGCAATCAGTATTTTCATCTTAATCAAATTAATTGTCCTTAGTCTATTATTCTGCTAATATTCTCGACAAAGGACCTTCCTCTGTCTTAAGTATTATATCATCCGTGCAAATTCCTTTACTGAATTATAATAAGCATCTTCATTCATATATCCAATAATAGCTATAGCTTATGATATGAAGATAAATGGGTGAGAGCAAACTTGATCTTTCTCCATTTTTACTCATTTTCGGATTCGGTTATTCCTTGAGGCTGATAGTGATCTACTCTATGCTCCATGCCTTTTGAGTGGTAGTAGCCTGCTTTATCCTGATACATTAGTTTATCTGATTCTCTGACAACATCATCAATGCTGTCTTTATGACTGCGAATGGAATATCCTGTTGAGATGCTGTAACCTGCCTTAGTTACATCTTCAGCAATCTTCTTTACGACATCCGAAATGATCTTTTCGTCCGAATGAAGGAAGAGTATGACGAACTCATCTCCGCCGACTCTGTAAACAAGAGTTTTCTCATCGGATGCTTTGATCATGCATTCGCCGATCTTTTTGAGCGCTTTGTCTCCGGCCTCATGACCGAGAGAATCGTTCAGATCCTTAAGCCCGTTCATATCTATCGAAGCAGCCGCTTCAATGCTCCTGTTATAGATGCTGCAGTCATCGTAGAATGCCTGTCTGTTGAGAAGGTTTGTCAGAGAATCTCTTCTTATGTCATTGGAATACAGGATCAGATAGAAGAATACTCCGCTGATTATGATCGCTTCATTTAGCCTGACACCGCCATACATGGCATCAAGGAAGGAGGTGGACAGACAGAATATCGTACATACCGGCACGATGAATCTCTCGATGCTGCTTTTTTCATAGAAATTCTTAAAGACGATCACCAAAATCATGATCGCATAAAAGATGGGGACTGCAAACGCTACATAACCCAGAGGACCTCTGTAGAAATCATAGTTCTCGTCATATCCGAATGCTATGTCCGAAAAGAAAGCCGTGCTGCTTGTCGCAAGCGTTATAAGAGCAGGGATCCAATAGATAAATCTCCGCTTTTTATAGGGAAGGACTACCAGAAGCAAACTGAGACCCGCCACAGAGCGCATCGTATAGCCAATAACTGAAACAAAGATCCTTACAAACCGGAGTGATGGGTCTGATGCACAAAGCACCTCGATTATATCTTCGATAACAAGGATCAGCGTGCTGAGCACAGTTAACCAGAAATACTTGGTCTCCGTATTCCTGAATCTCTTTCCCGGACACAGCTTGATGGCAAAGACCAGGATGGTGAGTATGGTTACCCAATGACGGTACAGTATGTCAAATACCATGATCACTACCTGCTTTCCGATAAAACTGATGATATTCTCGACAAAGAACCTTCCTCTATCTTAAGTATTATATCATCCCGTGCAAATTCCTTTTCTGAATTATAATAAGCATCTTCATTCATATATCCATTAATAGCTATAGCTTTGGATCTATACATAAACAGCTGATGTCAAACTGCACAAGCAAACTCTATTCATATGTGCAGAATGACGAAACCGCATCAAAACCCAATCTTTTTTCAAATTCTTGTCTACTTTTGCCCTCTCCCATTACTTAATAGTGAAGGAACAATTATTTCAGTCATCTGTATCTTTCCGGAATTTAACACGTTTATCTCAAATGGTCGTGTGCTTTCGTCATAGTTTTTTTACGACCTGATTTGTTTTCAAAGATATAACAATTGTTATGGCATCCCCCTGATAAAATGAAATCACAGATTCAAAAAATCAATTAACAGGAGGTATTCAAATGGCAGTAAATCGTTTTGTGCTTAACGGCATTTCCTATCACGGCAAGGGTGCAGTATCCGAGATTCCCGGCATAATCAAGTCAAGAGGATTAAAGAAGGCGTTTGTTGCATCTGATCCTGATCTTATCAAGTTTGGCGTAACAGCAAAAGTTACTGATTTGCTTGATTCAGAAGGAATACCTTACGAGATATATTCCGACATCAAGCCGAATCCGACTATCGAGAATGTTCAGCATGGTGTTGATTGCTACAGATCTTCTGGTGCAGACTTCATGATAACCATTGGCGGCGGTTCATCAATGGATACAGGCAAAGGTATCGGAATTATCGTAAATAATCCCGAATATTACGATGTAAGATCCCTTGAAGGCGTAGCTCCAACGAAGAACAGAACAGTCTTTACAATCGCTGTCCCGACTACAGGCGGAACAGGTGCAGAGTCAACGATAAACTATGTTATCACGGACGTTGAGAAGAAGCGTAAGTTCGTATGTGTCGATCCTAACGATATACCCGATATCGCAGTAGTCGATCCGGACATGATGTCGACAATGCCTAAGAGCCTCACGGCTTCTACCGGTATGGATGCACTTACTCATGCGATTGAAGGTTATACAACGGCCGCAGCATGGGAGCTGTCCGACTGCCTGGATCTTGAAGCCATCAAGCTTATTGCAGCGAACCTCCGCAAGGCTGTCGAAAATGATCCTGATGGCAGAGAAGGAATGGCGCTTGCCCAGTACGTAACGGCTATGGCTTATTCAAATGTAGGACTTGGCATCGCTCACTCTATGGCTCATACATTAGGCGCAGTCTATGATACACCTCACGGTGTTGCTTGTGCTATGATGCTCCCGATCGTTATGGAGTTCAATCAGGAGACGACCGGCGAAAAGTTCAAGGCGATCGCTGAGGCTTTTGGTGTGGATACAACAGGTATGTCACCTGAAGAATACAGAAAGGCAGCAATAGATGAGGTTAGAAAACTCTCCGTTGATGTTGGCATTCCAACAAAACTCGAGGCTCTCAAGGAAGAGGATCTTCCTTTCCTCTGTGAATCTGCAGCAGCTGATGCATGTGCTCCCGGTAATCCAAGGCGCGCATCCTTAGAAGATTTTGAAATGATGTTTAGAAAACTCATGTAATTTCTTTTTCTGCCTGATAATACAACAAAACCGGAATAGCAGCAGTAAACCCCTGAAGTTGGATAAACTTCAGGGGTATTTACTGATTATTTTCTGAACTAACTAATTATATCTATCATTGATACACACTTTGAATAATAAGCTCTTATGGTGACATTTATAGTGTAATTTATAGTGTATTTAATTGAATAGCAGAGTAGGCGATAAAATCCGGTTGACTTACACTACGCCAAGTACGCCACATTCTACGCCACTGCTTGTAAGTTCATTAACAATACATAACAATAACCGACTAACCCGCGTAGAAACCTAGTGCATTCTCTGACCATACATTACCTTACATAAACATACATGGATAAGGATACTGGAACCGTCCCGACCATGCGTCCCCTGGACTAATTTGATGTCCTGAAACACTTGATTTTATTGGGTTTGCGGATTTGAAGGATGCCAATTGGGTGCCAATCCTCCCAAACCCTTGTAAAATCGCACATTTGCAAAAAGTACTTTTCCATATGTCACGAGGAAATAAGCCTCGTGACATATTTTTTGTAAGCTTTTGTGTGGGTTATGTCAATTATAGTAAAGAGATGTGTTTTGTCATTTTTCAAAGGTGCAAGCTGTCTTTCCTTGTCAGAATCAAGAACAAGCAGTTGTCATTCTCCAGACTGATACATTTCTTTCCGTATTTTTCTCATCCTCGACCAAACATTATCTCCGTAATTACTGAGCATGACCGTTATCATTCCATTGTTGGGATTATATTCGGATATTGCGCTTATTCCGTCGTCACATCCTTGCATATAAACATAGTCCTGCCCTTTAGGATTATCGATGATCCAGACTCCATAACCGTAATACCCTTCTTCCGGATCTTTTCCGTCCCCGCTCTGCTTGGAAAACATTTGCGTTACCATCTGCTCAGACAGAAGCTTGTGTTCAAGAAGACCTTTCCAAAACTTCAATATATCTTCCACAGTTACGAATGCACCACCGTCACCTGTGCCTTTTGCACCGACAGAGTAAATGTTCGTACGGTAATCATCCGTATCAGGACAATAGATATAACTGTTTGCACATTTTGAGGGGAGCTTGTCAAAAGAAAAGTATCCCGTACTACTCATGCCGCATCTGTCGAAAACATTCTGCTTAAGATAAACATCAAAATCCATTCCGGTAATCTTTTCGATGATCGACGCAAGCAATACGTATCCAGAATTATTGTACTGAAACTTCGTTCCTCTGCTGTACATCATCGGCTTATCTATAAACAGGGGCAGCATATCTTTGTTATGTCTGATCCTGTAATTGGGATAATCGTTCCACAATGCCTCATAATCATCCATGACCGCTTCATCAAAATAATCAGGAACACCGGATGTGTGATTCAAAAGGTGTCTGACCGTAACATCAGGATCTATTTGTTTCAGATCAAAATCCAGGATCACGCCTATAGTATCTTCGAATCTCAGTTTCTCTTCTTCGATCAGCTGAAGTATGCCCACAGCAACAAAAGTCTTGCCCATGGATGCAGATGCAAATCTCGTTTCAAATGTATTCGGGATTTCATTTGCAATGTCAGCAAATCCGCCGCTGTAATTCAGCAGAACTTCGCCGGCTTTAACTATATATGCATTTCCTCGAAATTTTTTATCCATCACCATAATCATCCTTTTAGTCTATTTTATTCAGAATTATGTATACGATCATTGATCAGTTTACCTGCTAAGCTTAAACCAAAGAACCGTTACTGCTCCGTCAACCTCTTCTCCAACTATATCAAAGCCAAAGCGTTCTGTATAAAACCTGATGTTGCGTTCATTGTCTTTAGGCGTTACCAACGTTATCTCTTCCCAATCCGGATGTTCACTCATAAAATACTTCAGTAACAGCGTTCCTATTCCCCGTCCCTGTTCTTCTTTTATTACTGCCAGGCAACCTATGTAATACTTTCCCGGACCTTCAACTTTAACAGATATAACACCGACCGGTTTCCCGTCATCGTAAACAATGGTCTTGGGGAAATCCCGTACCGACTGTTCCATGTTTTCACGTGTCCTGCCATACGCCGGACATTGTCCGTAACGGACGAAATCATCGTAGAATGCAGAGTTGTATATCTCTACCAGCACATCCGCATCACTTATGTCTGCACACTTATAGACCAACAAGGCAACTCCTTCCAGCTTATTAAGTTTGTGATCTTCAGTTCTCCTATAGGCCCCTGATTTCTCAAGGGGCTTAGATCGTTTAATCCATGATTTACAGATCTTGTTCTTATTTCAATTTGTTCTTTATTCTCTGACATGCTTCTATATGCATGATCCAGTGTCTGGAAAACGGCATCTGTATAAGCCCGCGCACATCTTTCTTGCACCAGTAATC
>JAEEGK010032082.1_pt1 | contig 10303 bp, 6 predicted proteins | sample 8958771 | NCBI WGS metagenome assembly JAEEGK01 (sample SAMN16246547, study PRJNA631951) | gut metagenome | biome: gut microbiome; feature: rumen; material: SC-attached | host: Bos | place: Iran: Karaj | collected 2018-10 | reverse complement strand
TGGCCATGAGCATGGCATGGCGCAGGTCGTCGTTGGCCAGGATGCCGTTGAAGTTGATCCAGCTGAAGCCGCAGCGCACGCCGGCGGCGGTCTCCACGGTGAAGCCGGGGTCTTCCTGGAGCTTCTTCAGGTCGGAGACGCTCATGATGTTCTCGGCGATGTCGATCTGGCCGGCCAGCAGGGCGTTGGCCTTGGCGCTGGCGTCGCCCATAAAGAGTATCTTCACGTTGTCATAGGGAACGTTCTTGCGGTAGTAGGGGTTCTTCACCATGTCGTAGCCCACCTGGGTGTGGAACTCCTTGACCATGTAGGGGCCGGTACCGATCATGCCGTTCTCATAGTTGTCGCCGGTGCTCTCATAGTCCACGATGGCCATGGCGGGGTCCGCCAGGTTGCCGGCCAGGTTGACATAGGGGGTGACGGTCTTGATGGTAATGGTGTTGTTGGCGTCGTCCGCGATGACCTCGGCCTCGAACTCCAGGAAGTTCTGGGGGGTGGAGGAGCCGTCGGGACCCTTCTGGCGGACGTAGTCCAGGGCGTACTTGACCTTGGTGGCGGTCATATCCACGCCGTTAGAGAACTTGATGCCGCTCTTGAGCTTGATGGTCCAGGTCAGATGGTCGTCGGAGCTGGTGATGCTCTCGGCCAGGCAGGGGATGGGCTGGCTGTTGTCGTCAAACTCAAAAAGGCTTTCGGAGATGCCGAAGCGCATGCAGTTCCAGGCGCAGTTGGTCTGCATCCAGGGAGCGATCATGCCGTCGGAATACATCTGGCAGCCGAAGGTCAGTGTCTTTTCCGCTGCGGGCTTGGCGCCGCCGTCGGAGCTGTCGCTGGAGCCGCTGGGGTTAGTGGGCGTACTGCCGCCGCCGTCTTTCCCGCTGCAGCCCGCGATCAGCGCGGCCAGCATCAGGACGCAGAGGATGAGAGCCAGGAGTCGTTTCATTTCTTTTTCCTTCCTTTTTCATGGATTTTATCTTTATTGTCAGGAACGCGCGTCATCATCGGGCTTACTCGGTCTCCGTCGCCAGGAGACCGTAGGCAGTGAGGAAGTCTCCCCTGCGGATCGCCAGCCCTTCGCATTGATAGAGAATGGAGCCGTCGGCTTCGGCAAAGTATTCCTTCACGGTCTCTCCGTAGAAATCCCGGAGGGTGCCGAGGAGCTGGCCCTTCTTCACCGCGGTATCGACGGCGGCGGCGGGATACCAGAGGCCGTCGTCGTCGGAATCCAGGTAAACGGCATCCCGGAAAACGCGGTGCTTCAAGGCGCTGTCCCGGGTACCCGGCTCCGCCCGGTACATGCCCAGATGGTCCAGCAGCAGCCGGATGTCCCGGTAGTCCGCTTCGAACCAGTCCTTGTCGCAGTAGAAGCCGCCGCCCCGCTCCAGCAGCATGCCGGGGATATCCATGAAGTTCGCTGCATAGCTGTACTGCCCGTTCACGGCGTCGGAGGCCACCAGGACCTTCACGTTCAAAGCCCTGGCCGCGGCCAGGGAGGCTTCCGTCACCTTCTCCGCCTTGGGGAAGAAGATCAGAGGGGTCATTTTCTCGGCCACGCTGCCCCCGTGGAAATCCAGCATGAAGTCCAGCTGCGGGAAGAGCTCCCGGACCAGAAAAGCCTTGATGCGCTCCCCTGCCCCGGCGGCGCTGTCGCCGGGATAGGTACGGTTGAGGTTGGAGCCGTCCTCCGGAACCAGGGCCAAGCTCAGGCCCCAGAAGCCGCTGGTATTGACGCAGGGCAGCAGGATCAGCCGCCCGCAGAGCTTCTCCGGGTCCAGCTCCCGCCCGGCGCGGATCACCGCGGGCGTACCCGCGTATTCGCCGCTGTGGATGCCGGCGGAAATCAGCAGGGTCTTCCCATCTTTTGCACCGTTGAAAAGGAACACGGGCATTTCATAATCCCCGGTCTTTTCTTCCCCCGGGCGCAGCGCGCCCCGGTTGGGAAGCCCGTCCATGGGAATGCGCAGCACCGTCCGCCGCAGCTCACCGGGGGCCAGGGTCTCTCCGAAAATCGTCCAAGGTCCCATAATTCTCTCCATTTTTGTTATGTAAATGTGATTCTTTCCGATAAACAGGCAAAAAAGAAACGGCAGCACCGCACAGCTCCTGCGCACCTCGGGATGCTCCCCGAGAGCGCACAGCGCTCCGAAAAGCATGCCATATGGAAAGCCAAGGCGCGCGCAGAAACTGCGCAGTGCTGCCGCAAACAAAAAAGGACCGCTCCCGCATAAAGCGGCAGCAGTCCGTTTTCAGCAGCCATCAAAAGACGAGCAGCGCCGCGCTCATCCCGGGAACACGGCCAAACCGGCCGTACCGAAACGAAGGGCGATTGCTCAGCGCGCCAAAGCTCCAAAAGTCCGTGGAGGTGGTGCTTACGCGGCGCAGGCAAGTCTTCTGGCTTATGGGTCATCACCTCGGCCGTCTTCCCAGCCCGAGGGCCAGTGACATTTGTGGCTTCGGCTCGCCAAATACAGCGGCGGCTCCGTGCGGGATTCTCACCCGCTTCCTTATTCAGCCTCCCCCATGGGGGAGGTCACCTGCGGCGTTTCTCTGTTTTGCGAAGGAATTATAACAGCAATGAATACCGAAGTCAAGTGCTGAATTTCGTCCATTGCGTGTATCGGCCGCGCTCATTCTGCGCGCCGGCGGCCGCGGCGCGCAGAATCCGGCATTCCTTCTTTTCCGCAGCCTCAGTCGGCGATAAAGAAAATATCCACAAATCCCGTGATCTCCAGGGTCTCCATCACGTTCTCGCATACGTGAATGAGCCGCATGCGTCCCTGCTTGTTCATCTGCTTCTGCGCCAGCAGCAGCACCCGCAGGCCGGCGGAGGAAATGTAATCCAGCTTCTCCAGGTCAAATACCAGCTCCGTCGTATGCTCCAGCGCCCGCTTGAGCTCGGTCTCCAGCTGCTGCGCCGCGCCGATATCCAGCCGTCCGTCCAGACGGAAGGTCACTTTTTCCCCCTCGGTGGTTTTGTTGATCGTCAGCATGGCTTTCTCCTTTCCAGCTTCCTTGGCCTCATTCGTCCGACGGCCGGCCTGTCCCGTAGTATTTCAGGGACAGCATCGTTATATCGTCGATCTGCTGCAGCTCGCCGCCGAAGCCGTCGATGGCGGTCTTCATCGTCTGCAGCAGCACGCTGGGCGTGGCCTCCGGCTCTCGGTTCAGCGCCTCCAGAATGCGCTTTGGCCCGAAGGCTTCCTCCTTCTGGTTTCTGGCTTCCTTCACGCCGTCGGTGAAAACGAACAGGGTGTCCCCCGGCTCCAGCTGGAAGCCGTGGTCCCGGAAACGCACGCCCTCCATGGCGCCCACCGGCGGGGAATGGCGGTATTCCACCAATTCAAAACGTTTCCCCTTCCTGCGAAGCACCGGATGCTCCGCGCCGGCATTGGCCGCCATCCCTTTGCCGGTGGAAAGCTCCAGCACCGCCAGCCAGACCGTGGCGTACATCCCGGCGTTATTGCCCTCCAGCAGCTGCTCGCTGACATTCTGCAGCACCTCCGCCGGAGAAAAGCCCTGGAGCGCCCGGTTTTTGATCAGCGTCTTGACGATGACCATGAACATGGCCGCCGGGACGCCCTTGCCGGAAACATCGCCCAGCGCCATTCCGAGATGATCCTCGTCAATGAGGAAGAAATCGTAGTAATCCCCGCAGATCTCCCTGCTGGAATACAGGGAGGCGTAAATATCGAATTCTTTCCTGTCGGGGAACGCCGGAAATTCGCTGGGCAGGATATCGCTCTGGATCTGCTTGGCCACGTTGTATTCCGCATTGATGCGGCCCTTTTCCGCCGTGGCGCGGGCGACCTCCTCGGTGTAGGTATCGATGCGCCGGGTCATGTCGGTGAAGGAAACCGCCAGATTCCGCAGCTCGTCATCCTTCTTGAACTTGTCCAGATTCAGGTCGAAATTCCCGTGTTCATACCGGTCTACGCTGTCGTTCAGACGTACGATGGGCTGCACGATGCTCCGGCGCATGTAGAGGAACATGATGGTCAGCACAGCCAGGGTGCAGAGAAGGATGAAAAGGACGATGCGCAGCACAAAGGCGTCGATTTCCCTGTTCAGGCTGTTGAGCACATAGTCCGCCTCCACCATGGCCCGGACATTGCCGGAAGCGTCAAAGACCGGCGCCCAGGTCTCGATGCCGGCGCCCAGGTCCGTCTTCATATACATGATCTCCGTGGAGGGCCTGCCGGCACGCACATCCGGCATGAGCTTTTCATACTCATAGGAGGTGTATTCGAAGACGTCGCCCCAATGGGCCATCCATTCCGGATTGTCCTCCGGCGTCTGTGCCTCGATGAGGTACATGAAGCTGTCCTCACCCGGGACGAAGAGGTAGAGGTAGCCGATGCCCGTGAAATTCACCTTGACCGAATTATAGAATTCCGTCAGGGTCTCCGAGTAGGCGTCCGGCTCGCCCGTTTCGGCGAAATGCTCCAGCCTCTCCCAGTCCGTCTGCGCGGCAACGATCCGCACGATGTCCTGGGCCTTTTCGTTGTAAAAGCGCAGATAGGTCCGGCGAAAAACCATATAGCTGGATACGGCCAGGATCGCGACCATGGTGATCATCAGCGCCAGCTGGATCATGGTGATCCGCCGGCTCAGGCTGTGCTTCGCGGTCGTCTGCTTCATTCCGAATCTCCTTTAAGCTCAAGCACGCGCAAATACGCGCCGCAGCGGCACTCCTCTCCGCAGATGGGGCAGCACATTCCGAAGCGGTACAGGTCCTTGTAGAAAAGGGGAACGAGTTTTTCGTAGACGCTGTCGCCGAAATTGTCCGTCGGGGATTTCGCGGGGATCTTCCCGTCCGGATACACCCACATCTCCTCCAGGAAATAGCGGCCGCCCATTTCCATGATTTCGTCCTTCGACAGGCGCATCATCTCCCGGCCGACGCCCCGGCGGCGGCAGGACGGCTCCACATAAAAGGAATCGCCGGTGAAGACCTCCTGCTCCGGAAGCAGTCTGCTGATCTCCGCCATCAGCTCGGGATGGGGCAGCGTGAACTCGATTCCATGCTTGAAGGTCAGGAATCCTTTCATTTCTCCGTTCTCCACCGCCTTGAAGCCGAAGTAATTCCCGGATTCCGCCGCGCTTCTCATGGATCCGGCGACATAGTCGCCGCGGGTCAGATGCTCTATGGTCAGATTTATGATTTGCTCAATGTCCTCGCCGGTGATCGGACTGATTTCCATAATCCAGTCTCCTCAGTTTTTGACTTTCTTTTTTTTCCACTGCAGCAGCAGGAAGATCACGATCAATGCAAACATCGCCCCGCAGAAGATGCCGATTCCCTTCCGGTATCCAAAGGCCAGCAGCGCGCCGTAAGCGACCGGTCCCACCGTCTGGCCCAGGCTCTCAAACACGGAGTAGACGCCCATGGCGCGCCCTTCGCTGTAGGCCGCGCTCTCCGGCAGCTGCTCCACATAGGTATACTGGCAGGTATAGGCAAAGGAGCTGACCACCGACACGATCACCACGCCGATGATAACGGAGATGAGGGAGGGGTGGATAATGAAGATCAGCATGTCCAGACCCACCGCGGCGCTGGCCAGCACCACGCTCTTGCCCGCCCCCAGCTTCCGGAGCAGGAAGGACGACAGGGCCGGCCCGATATAGATGACCATAATGCCGCAAAGGAGATAGATCTGGCCGATGCGGACCTCGTCGATCCCGTGCTCCTGGGCAAACAGGGGGAAGAAGTATTCCCGGTAGGAGAGGGACATCATGAAGGGAACGAGCATCAGGATGAAGAAGCTCAGCACACGGCGGCTGAAGAGGAAGTCCCGCAGGCGCATCCTGCCGGTTTCCTGGAGCTCCTCGCCGCTCTTCAGCGGCATCACATTCCCGGAAGTCACCGCCAGAAGGAAGCCGATACCGACAATGATGCATCCTGCCAGATAGATCAGATGCCAGCCGCCCATGGTGAGCAGGACGGAGGACAGACCTGCGCCGATGGTGACGCCGGAGAGCGTCCCCGCGCTGACGCCCGCGAAGGCCGCGCTGACCTTTTCCTCCGTGCCGCCGGTGGCGGAGACCGTGTTGCAGCCCACATAGATGATCCCCATGCCGGAGCCGATGAACATTTTGCCCAGGAGGAGGCCCCAGTAATTGCCCATCAGCAGGCAGATCAGGAAACCGGCAAACTGGATGGCCATACCGATGCTGATGCTGCGCCGGGAGCCCAGCTTTTCCGTGAGACGCCCCGCCATGAGGGAAAACAGCGCCATCATCAGCAGCTGCAGGGACATGGGCAGCGCGATGGCGACCCCGTCCGGCACCGGCAGTCCTCCCTTATAAAGCTGGCTGCACAGGATGGCAATGAAGGCATCCTGCATGGCGTCCGCCAGATAGGAAAGGAACATGATGCTGCGCACGGGGACCAAGTCCGTAGTGTCCGGATTGAGCGATTTCTTTCTCTTCTGAATGAATCCCACAAGGAAAGCCAGCTCGATCAGCAGCATGGCAACGACGATGGTGCCGATGGCGGTGCTGACGATCACCTCCCGTTTGATCTCATTCTGGCGCTGCTCCACCGCGACGAGACTCTGCCCCACTTCCAGCACGCCGATGATGCTGCCGTCGTTGTCCCGTATAGGCGTCAGTCGGAAAGCCCAAGCGCCGTAGGCGCTGATCTCGGACACCGATACGCTGTCTCCCGTATGGAGGACATAGGCGTAATCATTGCCTTCATTCTCATAGACCGGGGTCCAGCAGGGGCTGGATTTCTCGGAGTCCGTGACCGCACGGAAGAAACCGTTCCTTTCCCGGTAGATGACATAGTAATAATACTGTCCGTTCTCGTAACTCTCCTTCACAGGACCTGAGAGCTGCTCGTGCAGGGCAATGAAGTTTTCGTCGTTGAAATTCTCCTGCCCATCGATCTTTTTCAGCACGTCCACGTCCATCCGGGACATCAGATACTGGGTGAACAGCTCCAGCTGCGTCTTGCTGGCGTCGGTGCTGCTGGTCAACAGGTTTTTCAAAAGCGAGGAGGACACAATGAAGGCCACTGCCAAGGCTGCCAGCACGATCAGGATGGCGCGCATGGCGGTCTCGTTTTCCACGGCGCGGGGGATCAGGAAGCGCAGAAGGTGGAAAAGCACGAACAGCGCAAGAAGCGCGCCCACAGCCAGCACGATCCAAGCGATGATGGAAAGATAGAAATCTGCGATAACGGCGCTGTCCACATAATCGCCCAGCTCGCACTGCCCGTCCTCCCCCGCGGAGAGGCGGTAGAAGCCGGCCTGATTGGTAACAAGCAGCTCCCGGCCGTCCTGGGACACATCCAGCTTGAAGAGGATATCCTCCAGAGATGCAAACTCGTCGTCCGCGGCGGGATCGTCGATGGGGAAATGGCGCACCACCAGGTCCTGGATCTCCGAATAATAGACCTGACCGCTGCGGGCGGCGATGTCGAAGGGCATCAGCTCCCGGTCCAGCTCCGCCGGGCGGGACGCGCCGTCCTCCAGGCGGTAGATCGTCACCTGGCCGTTGCGGCTGATGACGACGACCTGACCGGTCTTCACGTCATAGGAGGCGTCCGTTTTCACTCCCTCGGCGGGGACGGAGCCCATATCCTGCACGGTGCCGTCCGGTCCGATCTGCTTCAAATCGATCCGGTTCCCCATATCGATGAGGAAATAGACGGAATCCTCATATGACTGCAGCTCCAGGATGCGGCCATACTGCATGGGCGTGTCTTCTTCCGCCCACAGGGAATAATCGATCATGTAGACCACCCGGCTTTCTTCGCCGTCCAGCCGGATGATGCGCTCCCAGTCCATCAGAAGGCCCCGGTCGCCGTACTTCAGGTCCGCCACGTAAATGCTGCCGTCCGCAGCCTGTACGGCATAGGCAGCGTAGAAAAACGGCGCTTCATCGCTGCCGCCGTCATATCTGCGGATCAGTTTTCCCTCCGAATCCAGGACCAGCAGCGTCAGCTTCCCGTTGTCGATGACCACGGTCTGTCCGTTTTCCCCGAAGGACATCTCGCTTGTAGATTCGATCAGATATGTGGAGCTCAGGATGAGCTCTCCGCGATGGTTCCAGGCATAACTGAGGCAGGCAATCGCAAGGACGGCAAGGATCACCAGCAGCAGAACGAAGCGTCTCCTTCTCTTCGGTCCCCCGCCTGCTCTTCCGCCCTTCCGGCGGCGCTTTTCTACCCGATTCTCTTTCACGCCTGCTTCCTCCCTAACATGATTCCATACCGATTTGCCGGACCGCCCCGGTCATTCCGGGAGCTCGGAAATGATCTCCACCATATCCCGGTCCGTACCCGCTTCAAAAGCGGCCCGCTTTGTATGGGTGCGGATATAACTCGCCGCGTTCTCCCCCGCCGGATTGTCTCTGACCTCCAGGGGATCCCGCCCGCCCATGGGGGCGAACATGCGCAGATGAACCGTGTTTTCCTCCGGCATGAGAGCGCAGGCGACCTTGATATCCGCCTCCGTCTCGCAGACCCGGCAGCACAGGGCAAAAAGCTCGTCGGCCAGCAGGAGCAGCTTTGCCCGGTTTTTCGGGGCGACGCCCCGCTCCTCCAGGGTCTTGCGGATGAATTCCGTCACGGTGGCAGCGAACTCCGGGGTCCCCTGCACCATGATGTAGACGTAATCCCGGCTCCCCTTTTTATACTCCAGGGCAAGCCCCGCGGAGGAGAGCACGTCCTCCCCGCTTTCGCAGAACACCGCCGCCTCATCCTGCATGAAGCGCAGCAGCTCCTCCGTGCCGCGCGTCCTGCTCCGGCTGCGGTTGAGGGCGCTCTGAAGCTCCTGCTCCAGGAATTTTTCCCCCTCCCGGTTTTCCATCTCCCCAAGGTCGGCGGTGTAGAGGAACAGCCGGTCCCCCTGGTTGAGGCGCAGCTTCTCCGAACGGTAGCTGACGCTCTCATTCGCGCCCAGGGCCGCATAGACCGGGGTCCGCAGCCACTCATACCGCGCCTCGCTGCGCATCAGGAAGGGAACGGTCCCGCCGGCGTTGACGAAGCTGAACTGCCCGCTCACGGTGTTCAGTACGCCCACCATGGCGCTGACGTAGTTCCGCCCGCTCAGGTCATACAGCTGGGAATTCACGTCGGACATGGTCTCGATCAGGGACCGGCCCATGCGCAGACGGCTGCGAATGGCGGTCTGGGCCACCACGGCGAACATGGCCTCCGCGATCCCGCTGCCGGGGACCTGCCCCACCACGAGGCAAAGGGTGTTTTCATCCAGGAAGAAATAGTCGTAAAAGGCGCAGTTGCGCCGCATTCCCGGCTGAATGCTCCCGGCGAGGGCAAAGGTCGCGCTGGCCGTATTCTCCTTCAGGTCCTGGGGCAGCAGAGAGCGGCAGATTTCATCCACCACGCGCATTTTATACAGGTTTTCCGCCACGGCGTTGGCCCGTTCTTCCTCGGTCGGGTCCTCCTCCGCAGCGACATAAGCCGCAATGGCCCGGGCGGACTGTCCCGGCTCTCCGGTGATCTGCTCCGCCCGCAGGCGCACTTCTTCCGCGTCCAGCTCCTCCAGCTGCGCCGTCAGCTCCGTCAGCCTGTGCATCGGCGACAGCACCCGCAGCCGCAGCAGCACGAAGCCATACAGCGCAAAGGCCAGAAGCACGCTCAGGACCGCCGCGGGAGCCCTTCGGTCGATCTCGCTGGTCAGCTTCGCCGTGCTGGCCGGTGTCTCTCGGACGGTCTCCGTCTCCGACGCCGCGGCGGGGTCGTCCCCGCCGTCCGCAGCGGCGGCGGCCAGATTTCCCCCCAGCAGCAGGAGGAGCAGCAGGCACAGACATGCCCGGAATAACCGATGCTTCACCCTTTCACCCCTTCTCTCGCGATCCTCGCCGTCATTCGCCCGGCGCGTCATCCAGCAGGTCGGCATATTCCCGCAGCTGTTCCCGCACCACGACGATCTCATTTTTCTTCATTTCCGTCACCGCGGCACGGAGAAGATGCCGCATGGATATGGGCGCGCCCTCTCCCGCCGCCATAAAGGCCGCGGAGAGGACGATATTCTTGATGTGTCCGCCGGAGAGCTCGAATTTCTCCGCCAGGAAACGCCAGTCGATATTCTCCGCCACCGGCGCGTCCGCCGGAAGCATGCCCCGGTAGATCGCCTCCCGGGCGGGGGGCTCGGGGAAGGGAAAATGCACCACATAGGTGATGCGCCGCATGAAGGCGGCGTCGATATTCCCGATCAGGTTGGTGGCCAGGATGCAGACCCCGTCGTATTCCTCGATCTGCTGCAGGAGGTAGGCTACCTCCACGTTGGCATTCCGGTCGTGGGCGTCCTTCACCTCGCTGCGCTTCCCGAAG
>JAEEGK010032081.1_pt1 | contig 10303 bp, 10 predicted proteins | sample 8958771 | NCBI WGS metagenome assembly JAEEGK01 (sample SAMN16246547, study PRJNA631951) | gut metagenome | biome: gut microbiome; feature: rumen; material: SC-attached | host: Bos | place: Iran: Karaj | collected 2018-10 | reverse complement strand
AGAGAAAGGGATTCGACCCCTTGATACCCTTTTGGAGTATACACACTTTCCAGGCGTGCTCCTTCGACCACTCGGACATCTCTCCAATTATCGAAACTATGCTTTCACAAGCCACTAAAACACTGAAACACAAAAAAATGCGGAGAGAAAGGGATTCGAACCCTTGGTACCCTTTTGGAGTACACACACTTTCCAGGCGTGCTCCTTCGACCACTCGGACATCTCTCCGTTTTTATCGTTTCAAATTCGGCGTGAAATTACAAATAATTTTTGTACCGAAAAAATATTTTGACACAAAAATTAAACATTTTTTTTACATAAACTTTAACTACGCTATATGACAGCATTTTACGCCACGGTCAATCTTGCGCATAAGGCCCTGGAGAACGTTGCCGGGACCACATTCCACAAACTCCTGAGCGCCGTCTGCTATCATATTCTGTATGCTCTTGGTCCACCTTACCGACGATGTGAGCTGTGCGATGAGGTTTGCCTTGATTTCGTCGGGGTTGGTGTGCGCCTGTGCATCCACATTCTGGTACACGGGGCATACGGGCGTATTGAATGTTGTGGCTGCAATGGCTTCGGCAAGCTCCACCTTTGCGGGCTCCATCAGCGGCGAGTGGAATGCTCCGCTCACTTGCAACTTGATGGCGCGTTTTGCACCGGCGGCTGTCAGGAGCTCCGACGCACGGTCAACGCCAGGTTCTGTGCCTGAGATAACCACCTGTCCGGGGCAGTTGTAATTGGCGGCAACAACGGTGTCGCCACCGGCAGTAACATCGGCGCAAATCTTCTCTATCACCGCGTCTTCGAGGCCTACGATGGCTGCCATTGTTGATTTCTGGCTCTCGCAGCACTTCTGCATTGCGGCGGCACGCTTTGCAACGAGCTTCAAGCCGTCCTCGAATGAGAGCGCGCCAGCAGCTGTCAACGCCGAAAGCTCGCCGAGCGAATGTCCCGCCACCATATCGGGCTTGAACTCATCGCCCTTTGCCAACGCCGAAATCACCGAGTGCAGGAACACACACGGCTGTGTCACCTTGGTCTGGCGGAGATCCTCGTCAGTGCCTTCAAACATCAATTTGGTGATGCCAAAACCCAATATCTCGTCAGCCTTGTCGAAATAGCCCTTCGCCAAAGCCGATCCTTCGTACAAATCCTTGCCCATTCCGGGGAACTGGGCTCCCTGTCCGGGAAACAAATATGCTGTCATATTATGTTTACTTTTACTTTAAATTTCAGGGTGCAAAGATAACACTTTTTTAAATTAAATGCACTAAATCGGCAATATTTTTTTCAGAAAAATTTCGCGCTATCTGCATGAAATCGTAATAGTTCTTTGTTGGCATTATTATCAAAGACATAAAAATATTTTCCTTCCTGATATAGTATGTATCGACCATCATTTTTGCTGTATTGCGGACGATACCCTTTGCCAATAGTTTTTATCACTTTACTATCGATGTATAATTCTACAATATCACATTTCAGCATTTTATTGCAATTGTCCTTTCTGTATATGCGTTGCTCGCAAACTATTTTTGAATAGTTATCGGATGAAGAAGGATTGTAATAACCAATAGTTAGACTTTTACTAATTTTTTGACACATTTTTATTAAAACATTATTAGACTGGCCTTTTTTATATATGTTACCATATTCAGAAAAAATTAATGAGGATGTATCACTATTACAAATAAAAGGTATTACTTCACTATCAATTTTGAATTTTATATTATTTTCAAGATCAATTGTAAAGTATTCCGAACCAATAGATAACAAAATATTTGTTTCTTCAGAATCTAACACTGGGCGATTCCCTGACAAATAATCCATTTTAATGGTTCCTATTTCTTTATTGGATTCGTCTGAAAACACGATTACATCGTATTTTTCATCGTAATGTGCTGATATAACCCCGTCATACATCATTATATGGGCTTGCGCACTGAAAAACCATTTGTTATTTTGTTCTTTAAAACAATTGACGTACATACATGGCAAACCAGAACAACCTGAAACATACGAAAATATGAGTTCTTGATTGTTAATATTCAGATGTTCATGTTTAATTCGATATGCAAATTCATTTTCAGGCCATTTGATTGCGGTGAGAGAATCTGCAAAACTAATCGACCTTTCTGGTTGGTATAATTCCCAGAAAAGTACGTATTCGCTCATCAATTGTGCAGACAACAACTGGGCGTTCAACACAAAGAATAGTGTACATAGTATTATCTTTTTCTCCATAATAAAATTCCTCCGTCTATATAGATTGCATATCCATAATTATGATTAGCTTTCGCTGGATTTTTTATAAGGTTGCTCGATGCGTCATAGTTTATGACTTGCGACGCTCCTGGCTTGTGTGACCATATTCGTGCATAAAAAGTCCATTATGCGATGTACGAACATAATCACCGAAATTGCCTGACACTTTTATTATATATGCACTTGATGTAAGTTCTGAAAAATCAATGGACAAACTTTCCGCAACATCGTCAAACTCACTTATTTTTTTGCTTGATATGTCGGCAAGAATCACTTTGTAAGAACCTTTTGAAAACTCTATTTCAAGATAATCTGTTATGGGATTTGGATGATAGGAAACTACTTTCTTGGATGGTTTTACATCTTCATATTGCTTGATGACAGGCAAGTTTTCAATCACGCACGGCGACCGCCTTACGACACACTCACCGAACTCATTGTACTCGAATTCGATGCGCTGCGCAGACACTGATGCAATGGCCGCAAAGATGAATAGAATTGTAATTTGTAATTGTTTCATGTTGGTGTTTATTCTGTATGATTTCACAATGCAAAACTAAAGATAATTTTTTAAACGATTGCAAAAATCTTTATTAAAAAAAAATTAATTGCGGATTCCAAGAAGAACCCCTTGCGCCGTCAAAATTTTTACGTAAAATTGTTATTGACGAATAAAAAATTTTTTGTAATTTCGTGCCATAAAATAATATCAAAACATACACATAGAAATGGATTTACACGAATATCAGGGCAAGATAATCCTCGCCAAATACGGTGTGCCTGTTCCCAAGGGCATCGTGGCTGAGACTCCCGAAGAGGCTGTTGAAGCAGCCAAAAAGCTTCAAGAAGAGACTGGAACCACATCCTGGGCTATCAAGGCACAGGTTCACGCAGGTGGACGCGGCAAGGCGGGCGGCGTCAAGATTGCCAAATCTATCGACGAAGTGAAACTCTACGCCGGTCAGATAATCGGCATGACGCTCGTTACCAAGCAGACTGGCGCAGCCGGCAAACTCGTCCGCAAGGTGCTCGTTGAAGAAAGCATCTACTATCCCAACGCCGAGGGCAAAATCGACGTTGCAGAGTATTACATGAGCATCCTCCTCAACCGCGCCACCGGACGCAACATCGTCATGTACTCGCCCAAAGGCGGCATGAACATCGAGGAAGTTGCCGAGGAGACTCCCGAACTTATTTATAAGGAGGAGATCAACCCCGCAACAGGACTTCTCCCCTTCCAGGCAAGCCGCATCGCCTTCAACCTCGGCCTCAGCGGCGACGCCATGAAGAATATGAAGAAGTTTGTAAGCGCACTCGTAAACGCCTACCTGAAGAGCGACTCGTCGATGATGGAAATCAACCCCGTCTTCAAGACATCCGACGGCAAGATTCTCGCCGCCGACTGCAAGGTGAAGCTCGACGACAACGCACTCTTCCGCCAGAAAGAATTTGCAGCAATGCGCGACATCACCGAAGAAGCTCCCGCAGAAGTTGAGGCTGGTCAGTACGGACTCAACCTCGTGAAGCTCGACGGCAACATCGGCTGTATGGTCAATGGCGCAGGCCTTGCAATGGCTACCATGGACATCATCAAACTCTCGGGCGGCGATCCTGCCAACTTCCTCGACGTAGGCGGCACGGCAAGCGCAGAGACAGTGGAGGCAGCTTTCAAAATCATCATGAAAGACCCCAACGTAAAGGCAATCCTCGTCAACATCTTCGGCGGCATCGTCCGTTGCGACCGCGTTGCCAATGGCGTTGTGGAGGCTTACAAGAAGATTGGCTCTATCAACATCCCGATCATCGTCCGTCTCCAAGGCACCAACGCTGTGGAAGCCAAGAAGATCATCGACGAATCCGGCCTCAACGTTCAGTCGGCAATCACCTTCGAGGAAGCCGCAAAACTCGTTTCGAAGGTTGTTGCAGCATAAAAAGGCACACCTTATATAATATAGTGTCCTAACGGACAGGAATCACACAAATCTTTTACAAATTATACAAATCTTTATTTGTAAGATTTGTAAAAGATTTGTAAGATTTTTCGCGAAGCGACTTACAAACATTTCTCGCGCAGCGACTTCCATGCTATAAATAAATCGTTAAAAAAGAACAATGTACAGGACTAATAATTGCGGCGAGCTGCGAATCTCTGACGCCGGCAAGGAAGTGACCCTCGCCGGATGGGTGCAGCGCGTCAGGAATCTCGGAGCGATGACATTCGTTGACCTCCGCGACAGATATGGCATCACGCAGTTGTATTTCAACGTAGATACCAACAAGGATCTCTGCGAGGCCGCCCGCAAGCTCGGACGCGAATACGTGGTTCAGGCCATCGGCACAGTGACGGAGCGCACAAGCAAAAATCCCGACCTGCCCACCGGCGACATCGAAATCACCGTCACTAAATTCAACATACTCAACAAGTCGGAAATCCCGCCCTTCACCATCGAAGACAACACCGACGGCGGCGAGGATCTCCTGATGAAATACCGTTACCTCGACATCCGCCGCCGACCGATAATCCGCGGCCTCCAGTTGAGGAACAAGATGAGCTTTGAGGTGCGCCGCTACTTGGATGGACACAGCTTCATGGAGGTGGAGACCCCGATGCTCATCAAATCTACCCCCGAAGGCGCACGCGACTACGTAGTGCCCTCACGCATCCATCACGGCGAATTTTACGCCCTGCCGCAGAGCCCGCAGCAGTACAAGCAGCTGCTGATGGTGGCAGGCATCGACCGTTATTACCAGATTGTAAAGTGTTTCCGCGACGAAGACCTCCGCGCCGACCGTCAGCCCGAGTTCACGCAGATAGACTGCGAGATGAGCTTCGTGGAGCAGGAAGACGTATTGCAGGTATTTGAAGGCCTTGCAAAACACCTTTTCAAAGAGGTGCGCGGCATCGAGATGAACTACGACTTCCCCCGCATCACCTGGCACAAGGCAATGGAGGAATACGGCAGCGACAAGCCCGACATCCGTTTCGGCATGAAAATCCACAACATCTCCGACGCTGTCAAGGGACACAATTTCAAAGTGTTTGACGACGCCGAATATGTATGCGCCATCGCCGTAGGCGGCTGTGCCAACTATTCGCGCAAGCAGCTCGACGAACTCACCGAATGGGTTAAGCGTCCGCAGGTGGGAGCAAAGGGTCTGGTTTACATCAAGTACAACGAAGACAATACCATCAAGTCGTCCGTTGACAAATTCTACACACCGGAGCAGCTGACAGAAATTGCCAAAATGTCAGGCGCAGGTACAGGCGACCTCGTATTGATACTTTGCGGCAAGAAACTCCAAGTCCTCAACCAGATGGGCACTCTCCGCATCGAGATGGCCAACAGACTGAACCTCAGGGACAAAAACATTTTTGCACCGCTCTGGGTCATCGACTTCCCGCTCTTTGAGTGGGACGACGCAACACAGCGTTTCTACGCAATGCACCACCCATTCACATCGCCCAAAAAGGAAGACTACGACATCCTCGAATCCAACCCCGGCGAAGCCCGTGCCAATGCTTACGACCTCGTAATCAACGGCGTAGAGGTAGGCGGCGGCTCCATCCGTATCCACGACTCGGCTTTGCAGGTAAGGATGTTCAAGCTCCTCGGATTCACCGAAGAAAAGGCGCAGGAGCAATTCTCGTGCCTTATCAACGCATTCAAGTACGGTGCACCTCCTCACGGCGGCCTTGCATTCGGACTCGACCGTTGGGCGGCTCTCATGAACGGCAGCGACACAATTAAGGACGTAATCGCGTTCCCGAAAAACAACGCTGCCCGTGACGTGATGATCGACGCGCCGTCGCACATCTCCGACGAGCAGCTCGACGAACTTTCGCTAATCATCAAGCCCGAAAAAGCAAATGAATGACAATCCAAATAGCAAAGAAGTCGTAACACGGATGCTCCAAGCGTGCAAAAACATCATCTTCGCGACGTCCAACCTCAATTCTCCGGAAGACATCGCCAAGGATACGTATGCACTCGAAAACACGGAGATATGCCTTTCGATAATCCTCGAAGCATACGAATCATTAGACAAGGAGGAGCAGGACAAGCTGGCGGTGGTAAGCTGGAAGGAAATCCGAACCATTATCCAACAGCTCCACAAACAGGAAAAGACCAGCCAGGACTATTGCAAGGCATTACATTCGTACAAAAACGACCTTCCGAAGCTAAAAGAAAAATTGGAGGCTCGTCTCGCTCAAATGAGTTAACAACACTTTACAGAAATGAAGATAGAACTATTCACAGCAAACCACTTTGGCGAGAACACCTACCTCATCTATGACGACGACACCCGCGAGTGCGCCGTCATAGATCCGGGGTGTTACTCCGAGGCTGAACGCAATGCAATTACAAGCCGCATCGCACAGCTCAACCTGCGCCCAAAGTACATCATCAACACCCACTGCCACATCGACCACATCATCGGTGTCAACTTCCTGAAAAAGACATACGGCATACCTTTCGCCGCATGTAGCGCAGACCAGTACTTGCTCGACAAGGCAGACGCTTACGCATCGGTATGGGGATGGCAACTCGACGGTGAAATCAAAATAGACATCGACTGCACCGAAGGCACAGAGTTCCAGATTGGAAGTTCTATCCTTAAATGCGCCGCCACGCCCGGACATACTCCGGGCGGGATGGCGATTTATTCCGACAAGGACAAGGTTATCTTTACAGGTGACACTTTGTTCCGTGGCACGATAGGCCGCACCGACCTCCCCGGCGGCGATTATGACACGCTAATGGCAAGCATCCACAACCGCCTAATGCGTTTTGACGGTCAATACGAAGTGCTGCCCGGACACGGCGAAAGCTCATCCATCGGCAAAGAAGCCGCAAGCAATCCAATGCTCGGAATAGAGGATTGATGAGGAAAAAGAGTGCAGGCCTTCGGGTCTGCCTCCTTGTCGCAAATAAAGGGAAAAATAAGGAATGAAAATAATCAAAGTAATAATAGGAGTATTATCGTTAGTAATCTTGATTCCTTCATGCGATTATTTCGGTGAATTTGATTTTATAATTCATAATAACACCGACAATACCCTATATATATCTTATACAGAACAACTTTGGTGTTTAGAAGATGCGTTTCCAACTTATGACCACGGAGAAGATTATGAAGCCATTAGACTGGCGAAATCCGATTCAACCCTTGTTGTCGAATCGGGCGAAACCGTTAAAATTGATTATGGAGTAGGCCTGGTGGACAAAGATTTTCCTGATGATAACGATACTCCTGAATGTTATGGTATCGTTCCTTTATGGGATAGAATTGCTTATATTATAAAAGCATCAGACACGCTTGACCATTCTTTCTTTAAAAAAGAAAAATGGATACGGAATGGTTGCAAATATACGTTAGAAATATCTGACTGACAATCACCTACACCATCACATTGAATTAGTAAGCATACAAAAAAATAATTGCCATCCGTCAAAAGCATTTATTGCTTCCGCCGGATGGCAATTATGCATTATGAATATACATTATGAATATGCATTATGAATATGCATTATGCATTGAAAAAGAGCTAATCTCTTCCGAAAATTTTGTCGAAGAATGACGACTTGCCGGAGCCTGACGTGCTGTCAGTGGAGTTTTTGGACGTGCCAAAATTATCCGACTTCCGCAAACTCTCTATTGCGTCCAAATCCGATTTAGAAAGGTTTTTAGCGTTAGGCACAAAGACGTTTACAAAAACCAACAAATCGCCCTTGCCGTATTCGCCATACGTGGGAAGTCCCTTGCCCTTGATGCGGAGGACGCTGCCGGGCTGTGTGCCGGGCGCAACGTTGAACTCCACACTCGTACCCGTCACGGTAGGAATCTTTACCGACGTGCCAAGCACCGCATCGGGGAAACTGATATTGAGTTGATAAACAACATTGTTGTCCTCGCGAACGAAGTTGGGGTCTTTCTCCTCTTCGAGCAATACGTAAAGGTCGCCGTTGATGCCGCCGTTGCGGGCTGCGTTGCCCTTGCCTGGCACGGTCATCGTCATGCCGTCGGCTACACCCGCCGGGATGTTGATGCTGATGACCTCCTCGCCCTGCACGATGCCGCTGCCGGCGCAGACCTTGCACTTGTTTTTGATTACCCTGCCTGTGCCGCCGCAAGTGCCGCAGACAGTCTGTGTGCGCATCTGTCCGAGGATGGTGTTTTTTACGGTGGTGGTCATGCCCGCGCCGCGACACGTAGGACAAGTGTCGGTGCCAGAACTGCCGCCCTGTGCGCCCGTGCCGTTGCAAGCCTGACAAGCGCATGATTTTTTCACTTTGAGTTTTTTCTCCACGCCTTCCGCCACTTCGCGGAGTGTCAACTTTACCTTTACCCTCAGGCTGCTGCCCTTGGTAACGCGCTGACCGCCACGCGAACTCGTAGAACTGCGGAAGCCACCAAAGCCACCGCCAAATCCGCCGAATATGTCGCCGAAATTGGAGAAGATGTCCTCGATGTCCATGTTGAAGCCGCCGCCGCCGCCCGCGCCCGATACGCCCGCGTGTCCAAACTGGTCGTAACGCTGGCGTTTTTGGTCGTCGCTAAGCACCTCGTATGCCTCCGCCGCCTCCTTAAACTTCTCCTCGGCAACCTTGTCGCCGGGGTTTCGGTCGGGGTGGTACTGCATGGCGAGTTTGCGGTACGCCTTCTTTATCTCGTCCTTGGTGGCGGACTTGCCCACACCCAGCACCTCGTAATAGTCTCTCTTGTCTGCCATTTTTTTACTCTCCTATCACTACCTTGGCGTAGCGGATTACCTTGTCGTGGAGATAATAGCCCTTTTCTACGACATCGATGATTTTGCCCTTGAGGTCTTCCGACGGTGCGGCAAACTTGGCGACAGCCTCGTGCTTGTCGGTGTCGAGCTCCTGATGCATCGCCTCCACTTCTTTGAGTCCGCGTGTTTCAAGGAAAGACGTAAATTTCTTGTATATCAATTCCACACCCTCTTTCACGGCGTCCATGTCGGAAGCCGAGCCGAGGTTTTTGATGGCGCGCTCCATGTCGTCCACCACCTTGAGGATGCCCTTCAAAACGTCCTCCTCGGCGTATTTGGTGAGGTCCATCTTCTCCTTCAGGGTGCGCTTGCGGTAGTTGTCGAACTCCGCCATAAGACGGAGGTACTTGTCGTTGAGCTCGTCGTATTTGGGCTTCCAGTCCTCCTGCGGCGCGGCTGGTTCTGACACATTTTCTGAGTCGGCAGCCTTTTCGTCTGCCACATTTTCAGTCTGCTGACCTTCATTGCTGTCAGTTTCGGCTGCATTAGTGTCAGTTTCTGACAGTTTTTCGTCGTTCTGCGCAGTGTCTTCGACATTCATCTCCGACTCCTGCTGCTCTTTGTTTTGTTCCATTTTATGATTTTGTGTGTTAACGTTCTTGTTTTTAGGACGCTGGCGTCCATGCTTGTGTGACATAGTTTTCATCTTGTTACAATGTTTACATATACAAAATCAAATATGTTGCCAATGTGTTTTTTATGACATAATGGCAGGAAAAGAAACAAACGAAGCGACTGTCAAAAAAAATGGCAGTCGTTTCGTTTATCGAAATATTTGTTTAGCTTGCCGGAGATTCACATCCCCGTTTAAATGCTGACACCGCTTCGCTGTTCCCAGATTAATTTTCAACTTTCCTCTCTCCTCTCTCCTCTTTCCTCTAAAAATCTTTCCTCTAAAAATGCCTTGTCAGCACATTGTGGCGTTTCATTTCCGCCTCCATACCGTCTATGTTGCGGAGGATGCGCTTGCCGTTGGTCTGGTCAAATTCGTTGATGAGGCGGTTGGCGTATTCGCGGCTTACGTCGAAAATTTCGAGGGCGTAGTATATCATCGCGAGGTTATACACCATGTCTGCCTTCGCCGATTTCTGTTTCTTGTTGGTGGACGAGAGCGACTTCTCTATTTCCTTAAAATGTTCTATCCACGGCTGCATCTTGCGGATTGTGGGCGCGAGGCTGCCCGAAAGCGGCATCGAATTGATGGTTTCCCTCACCTCGTTGCGCCCGCTCTGGTGC
>JAEEGK010032078.1_pt1 | contig 10304 bp, 10 predicted proteins | sample 8958771 | NCBI WGS metagenome assembly JAEEGK01 (sample SAMN16246547, study PRJNA631951) | gut metagenome | biome: gut microbiome; feature: rumen; material: SC-attached | host: Bos | place: Iran: Karaj | collected 2018-10 | reverse complement strand
AAGGAATAGAAGCCGGCCATGCAAATATCCGTCTTGGATATTATATGTGTATGGATACCGGTTCTGTCATCCATCCTCTGAAGGGAGAAAAAACAAAAGACCCTGCCTTTGGAATGGATGCAATCTGGCTGCCTGAAGACAGGCGGGCCGAAGCAGAAGAAGCAGGTTATGTAGTTGTTGACCCACCAACAATTATTGCAACTCATTTAACAGAAATAATCCGTGCTCATGCATCAGAAATGCTGGGACGACAGGAAGTTTCTTCAATTATTGATACTGTAAAAGAAAAGAATCCAGTACTTGTTGAAGAAGTACTGGATAAGGCAAAGCTTTCTTACGGACAGATTGAAAAAGTTCTTCAGAATCTTCTTGAAGAAAACGTTTCTATCCGAAATATCATTACTATTTTGGAAACGCTTGCAAATTATGCGGAAATCTCAAAAAATCCTTGGGATTTAACTGCAAAAGTTCGTGAAGCTCTAGGTTTGCAGATTTGTCTTCAGTATGCAGATCCGGAAGATAAAAAGATTCGTGTAATGAGACTTTCACAAGAGTTTTCAGAAATGATTCAGGAGCATGCTTATTATCCTCCTGACGGTTCTAAGCCTTATGTTGCTTTTGATCCTGTTGACCGTAGAAAATGGCTTACCAGTGTAAGTAATTCGCTTGCAAAGGTTAATGAGCGTGGATATCAGCCTATAATTTTGTGTGTCAGCGCCGTCAGACAGCTGGTTAAGGCTGCCGTTGAAAGAGAAATGCCTGGCGTTATTGTATTATCCGATATGGAAATATATGCGGCAGGAAGAAATGTTGCTGTAGAAATTATTGATGAAATCACTGATAATAATGAGGAATGACGTTTAAAATGGCATTGGAAAATAGTGTAAAACAAAAAATTGAAGGCGCTACTCTGGATGAATGTAAGGAAAAACTGTACAAAATGTACGGCAAGGATTACAACATTGAAGACAGACAGTCTACTTTTAAAAGATGCGGCTTTCTTGGGCTAAGACAAAAGGAAGTTCAGGTTGTTACATACACTGTCAATCATAGAAAAGCTTATTCTTCAGATGATTTATATGGCGATAAAGAAAATGAAGCACTTCAGCTGGAAAAAAACAGACTGGCAATTCTTCAAAAGCAGAATAATATTTTAATGTCTTCACAGATGAATCAGGTTTCTGCCAAAATTGAAGAATTAAATAAAAAGCTTGAAGATTTTAAGACAAACGGCATTCCTGTAGTTGGGGCAAATGAACAGCATCCAACTATTACAAAAATTGAAGAGCTGCTGGAACAGAACGAGTTTACAATTTCCTACATAAAAATGATTGAAGATAAAATCCGAAATCAGTTTTCTCTTGATCAACTTGATGATTTTAAGCTGGTGGAACGTTATGTTGTAGACTGGATTGGAGAGTCGATTCAGATTGCACCTGAACGCACTTTTAGACCGCCTCACGTTATTATTATTGTCGGACCTACGGGCGTTGGAAAGACTACGACAATTGCAAAATTGGCGTCGAATACTATTTTGGATGCAAAGGCTAAGGGACAGCCCCGACCGGAGCTTTGTATTCTTACAATTGATACGATGAGGGTTGGGGCGCAGGAGCAGCTTTCTAAGTTCGGTGATATTCTGGGAAAATCTGTTTTGAAGGCAGAATCTTCTGAAGATGTAAGACAGATTTACGAAGAATACAAGGAACATGTTGATTATATTTTCATCGATACCAGTGGTTATAGTCCTAATGATTCAACTCATATTTCGGAAATGAAAAATATGCTGGATGTAAAGATGAATCCGGATATTTATCTTTCTGTGTGTGCAACTACAAAGGCTAGCGATTTGCAGAATATTTTCAGAAATTATGAGCCATTTGCTTATGAATCTGTTATAGTTACTAAGTGTGATGAAACAAAGCAGTTTGGAAATGTAATCAGCGTTTTATGGGACAGACATAAGGCAATTTCTTATATTACAGATGGACAGAGGGTTCCTCGTAATATCAGAAAGGCTGATGTAATTGAATTTTTAAAGAACCTTTCAGGATTTGATGTTGATCGTGTTCATATTGAAGATAAATTTGGAGAAAAGTAATTATGGAAGAACAGGCAGAAGAATTAAGAGAATTAATGAAGGATGAAAACACAGAAGCTCCTGCTAAAAGCACTTATTCATCAGAGTCAACGGAAGGTGCAAAAAAAGCTCATAACACGAGAATTATTGCAATTACCAGTGGAAAGGGTGGTGTAGGTAAAACTAATTTTGCCGTAAATATGGCGATTGCTTATGCCCAGCTTGGTAAAAAGGTTATTCTGATTGACGGTGACTTGGGAATGGCTAATGTAAATGTTCTTTTGAATATTGTTCCTCAGTATAACCTTATGCACGTAATCAACAAAAAAAAGACAATGAAAGAAATTGTCATGGATACTGAATTCGGTATTAAATTTATAGCCGGTGCAAATGGTTTTTCAAAAATTGCAAATCTTAGTGTTGAAGAACTGGATTATTTTGCAAATCAGTTTGCTTCGCTGGGGAATGCAGATATTATCATTATTGATACGGGCGCTGGTATTGCAAATAATGTTTTACAATTTGTTGCGGCTGCCGATGAAGTTTATGTTGTCACCACTCCGGAGCCGACTGCAATTACCGATGCTTATGGAATCATCAAAATTATTACAACAGAAATTGTAGACAGAACCGTAAATATAAAACTTATTGTAAACCGAGTTCATTCTGCTGACGAAGGTAAGCGTATTTCTGAAAGAATAATTACGATTGTAGGACAGTTCCTTGGCTATAAGGTTGAATATCTTGGATTTGTTTATGAAGATCCTGTTGTTCAGGCTTCTGTAATCAGACAGAAACCTTTCTTAATTGTTAATCCAACTTCAAAGCCTTCGGTCTGTCTAAAGCATATAGTCGGTAAAATTGAAAAAACAGAACCGGAATATAACGAAGGAGTTGCAAGTTTCCTTAAGAAATTCTTAGGAAAAAAGGGCAAATAAAATAATACTGTCTTTTTTTTCAAACTTGGTGTATAATTAAAAAGTTATAAATCATAAATGGGAGGTATGATAAAAATGAAAAATTCAAAACTTATTATTGTTTCATCTTTAGCTGGATTTGTTTTGTCTTTTATTTTTGGATTATTTTCTCATTCCAGATTTATAAGAATTTTTTTGACAGCTGTTTTATTTGCACTTATTTTTGCTCTTCTTGCAATTTTAATTAGTTTTGTTTATTCAAAATTCTTAGATATTGATGGTAACGCACCAGGTATCGCACTCGCAGGAAACGGAAGTGCAAAGAATTCATCAAATCATACTGTTGATATTGTTATTTCGGAAAGTGAACTGGAACAGACAGGAAACAGCAATCATTTTGATGTCGGCAACAATAAACAGATGTTAAATGCTTCAGATATGAGTTCTGTAGATGAATCTGATACTTCAGCACCTGAAAGTGGATTTGTACCGCTAAGAACTAAAGAAACTTCATCTAATTTTTCACAAAATGAAGCTCTTAGTCCTGGTGCTGTAAAAAATTCTTCAGGTTCAGGAAATTCGGGAGTTCAGACTGTTATTTCTGGAACAACCCTGGATGAACTGCCTGATATGGGTGATGTTTCATTTTTACAGAACAATGAATCTGACGAAGGCTCGATAGATTTGACCGAAAATTCGGATTTTATCAGTTCTGCGTTAAAATATAAAGATGACAATAAAAATAATATTCAGGATGCATCGCTTATGGCGAAGGCAATTAGCTCTATATTATCAGAAGAAACGTAATAAAAGGTGAAGTAAATGCCAATTAATGACGAACAGGAAGAGGATGACCTCTGGAACGAATACAAAAAAACAAGATCCCCTGCAATTCGCGATAAATTCATCAGACAATATATGCCTCTGGTTAAATATGTGGCAGGTAAAGTTGCTGTTGGTATGCCTAACAGTGTTGAATTTGATGATTTAGTTGGTTTTGGTCAGTTTGGCTTGTTGGATGCAATCAGTAAATATGATACTTCTAAGAACGTTAAGTTTAAGACATATGCGGTAACACGTATTCGTGGTGCAATTTTTGATGAACTAAGACAGTTGGACTGGGTTCCTCGTTCTGTAAGACAGAAATCTCGTGAAATTGAAGATGCAATCGCTTCTCTTGAGTCACGACTTGGAAGAACTGCCAGCGATACCGAAATTGCTGATTCTTTAAATATGACTGAAGATGAATATCATAGAACTGTCATGAAGGTTTCAGGTACAAGTATTCTTTCTTTGAATGATGTCTGGTATGCCGGAGATGATAATGACAATATGTCTATAGGCAACAATATTGAATCCCCATCAAGTCTTAACCCGGATGTAATTGCAGAACGCGAAGAAATAAGAAAAGTTATTGCAGAAGCTATAAATGAATTACCTGAAAAAGAAAAAATGGTAATTGTTCTTTACTATCACGAAGATTTGACATTTAAAGAAATTGGTGAAGTTCTTGAAGTAAGTGAATCCAGAATTTCACAGCTCCATACAAAAGCAAACCTGCGTTTACGCGCTAAGCTTACTAATTTAAGAAAAGGAATTATTTAATAGTGTATGGTAGATCTAGAACAAATCCGTGAGGAAATGAATAAACAGTACTCAATCGATAAGGAGATTCATAGTGTAGAAGTTCATGCTGATACAATCGATGAAGCCCTTGCTGATGCAGCAGTACAATTGAATTCAAAAGTTTCAGATCTACAATATGAAGTAATAGAAAAGGGCAGTGATGGTTTTTTAGGATTAGGAAAGAAACCCTGGACTCTAACAATTTATCAGGATCCATTAGCTGCTAGTAAAGAAGAAAAAGTTGCCGCACATGGTGAGGTAGTAAAAAATTCTGAAGAAAATGTTGAAGATACAAACAACCGCGACGGTCTTTATTACGTGCGCCATTTCGGAGCAAACCTCGTTTTGAAAGTCATTCCTCCAGTCGGCAAAGGTGAACCAGTTGATATTAAAGATATTCTTAATGATTTAAGACAGCCGGATACAATCGAAATAGACGAATCTCTTGTAAAAAAATATGCAAAACACGGTACAGATAACAATTACAATATTGTTGGTGCTTATAAACATGTTCAGGCAGGAGATGCACTTGTATTTGTTGAAACCACTAAAGATGAAATGAAGGCTATGATAAATGTTTCTGAGCCTTCTAAAGGTGGTTCCGAAGCTTCTCCAGAAGGAATTTTCCGTGCTTTACAGTCTCAGGGGGTTATTGAACAGTGCATTAACATGGATAAGGTTAATGAATTTGTAGATAATCCTGTTTATAACGTTCCTTTTGAAGTTGCTGCGGCTATTCAACCACAGGATGGTATGGATGCTTATATTTCTTATAATTTTGAAACAGATCCTAAAAAATTAAAGGCTAAAGTTTCCGAAACCGGCCAGATAAATTATAAGGAATTAAATCAGATTCAGAATGTAATTTCAGATCAGCCGCTTGCTGTAAAAATTCCTGCAGAGCGTGGTAAGGGCGGTAAAACAATATTTGGTCGCTATCTTGAAGCAAAACACGGTCGAGATATTCAGATTCAGCTTGGTGAAAATGTTCGTCTGGATCGTGACGGAGTTACAATCAAAGCGGCAATTGACGGTGAAGTTATGCTCGTCAATGGAAAGGTAACTGTTGTTCCTATTAAATATCTTGATGCTGTTAATGTTAAGACTGGTGATATTAAGTTTGTTGGAACTGTTGTAATCAAAGGTGCCGTTGAAGAAGGTTATAAGGTTGAAGCAACAAATATTGAAATTGGTGGAAACGTCGATCCTTCTACGCTTATTGCTACAGAAAATATCATTGTACGCCAGGGAATTCATGGAAAGGGTGTGGGCTATATCAAAGCCGGTAAATCGCTCTGGGCTAAGTTTATAGATCAGACAAATGTTGAAGTTGAAGAAAATGTAATTGTTTACGATTACATCATGAATTCCAATGTCACTGCAATGAAGAATATTGTTTTGCGTGGAAAACGAGCCCAGATAAACGGTGGACATCTTCTTGCAACTGAGGAAATCTGTGCCAGATACATTGGTTCATCAGGCGGTGGAACTGAAACTATTCTTGAAGTTGGAATTGACCCAAGGTCTAAAATCAGGCTTGTTGAATTGCAAAAACAGCAGCAAATTAAATCATCAAAATACAGTACAAACGAACTTGATATTCAGAATCTTGAGCAGACAAAACAGGTACGAAAACGTCTGCCTCAGGAAAAACTGGACAAGTTAAATTCACTTAAAAATGATAACAAAATTCTTGCAGAAGAACTGGAAGAAATTAATTCAGAAATCGATTCAATTCAGGTTCATTTGCGAGATTTGAAAGCCGTTGGTAAAGTTAAAGTCGAAGGTACGGTTTATGCTGGTGTAAAAATCTATGTCCGTGATTTACTGGACGAAATAAAGATGGATATAAAAAATATCACCTTTAGCTATGATAAAGGTTTCCCTACACCAAAGCATACGTCGTATGAGCCTCCATCCATAAAACAAGAGGAAATAGACCCATATGCAACCAATTGATCTTCAAAATATGTATTCACAGTTATCAAATGTCGCAAAAACAGTTGCCGGTCAACAGCAGGCAGCCCAGCTTAGCGATTCAATTCAACAGCAGCAGAACGTTCAGAAAAATATTGAAAATGCGACCAAAATCCAGAAAATAAACGAACAGCCGGATACAAAAACTATAAATCCGGATGGACGAAATAATGGTGGTTCCGGAAACCAAAAACAAAAGAAACGGGAACACGATAATACAGAAAATCAAAACCAAATTCAAAGTTCTGCATCGATTCAACCTGAATATTTAGGTACAATCATCGATATTACGAGGTAATTATGATTGCGCTTATTGTTGGATTGTGCCTGGTTAATATTGTTTTATGGATTATATTCTTAATTCGATTTAAGAAATTGTTTTCAACTGACAAAATTATCGAAAATACAAGTGAAAAAATGAACAAGCTTGTAAGCGATATTGATAAAACCACAAAAAGAGATTTGTTTCTTTCTTCTGAAGCAACAAAAAGAATGCAGGGGCTTTTGGATGATGCAGATGCAAAGATGGAACTGTTTAAAGAAGCAACTCAGCGCTTAAGAGAGATGATAGCAGAAGCCGATAAACTTTCGCGCAGAATCCCAAGTCAAAGTCCAATTTATCAGGATGTTGAAGAAGTATATGTTAAATATCCTTCAAATGGAAATCAGCAAAGCAATAAGCAGAGAAATCCTGCACGAAGAAATATTGATTCATATTTGAATAATTCCGTAAAACCAGATAATTCTAAAAATAAAATTACACCTGATACTGCGTACGAAGTAGTAAAGACTTCAGAACAGGCAGAGCTTTTTGATGAAGATAGCTCTGCTTCTGCTGTGCATGATTCACCAATGCAGGTTACACAAGAAGGAGCTGCTTTTAAGGAAGTTCCTCTTATAATCACAAAGGTCTACGAAGAAATTCCGCAAAATAATGAAGGAAAAAGTAAAAAAAATCTATCAAAACAAGTACAAGAACTTTATAATAATGGAAAGTCAGTAGAAGAAATTGCCAATGAATTATCCTGTTCACGATCAGAAGTACAGTTAATCATTGATATGTATTCATAATTGCATGATTTTTTGCTGCTTTTTTGGAGGATTAAATGAAAATAACTAAACAAAAATTCGGACTGCTGTCGGATGGTACAAAAATTCATCTTTATACCATTAAAAATGATAACATGTCTTTTTCATGTACTGAATACGGTTGTACTTTAACCAGCATCGTATTAAATGGAAAAAATAATACTAAGACAGATGTTCTTCTTGGTTATTCAACTTTGGAAGGCTATTTGAACTCAAAATTCTGCTTTGGTACAATTGTTGGCCGCTTTGCAAACAGAATTGGAAAGGCAAGCTTTACCCTTGACGGACAAAAATATAATCTTGACAAAAATGACGGTCCAAATACCCTGCATGGTGGTTTCAATGGCTACGATAAAATGATTTGGAAGGCTCACGAAATTAAAAATAAAACTCACTGCGGAGTAAGATTTACAAGACTTTCTCCAGATGGAGAACAGGGCTTCCCTGGAAACGTTAAACTTGAAATAACTTATTTACTTGATGAAAATAATAATCTTTCCTGCATCTACAATGCCGAAACAGACAAAGCAACTCCAATAAACATTACAAACCATGCGTATTTCAATCTTGCCGGAAAAGGCACCATCGAAAATCATACACTAAAAATGAATTCCGATTCTTTCCTTGAAGTTTCTCCAAAATTAATTCCGACAGGTACAATCAAATCTGTAAAAGATACACCTTTTGATTTTACTACAGAAAAAAGAATTGGAAAGGATATTAAGGAAACTGGACCAGGCTACGATCACTGCTATGTAACCGAAATGTATAATCCAGAAAATCCACAGTGTGGTCTTCCTCTGGAAGATAATGATTTAGTTGAATTTGCTCTTGTAAAAGAACCAGATTCTGGCATAGAAATGTCTGTATACACAAATATGGAAGGCTGCCAGTTCTATACAGGAAACTTCATTGAGGGAATAATTGGTAAAAATGGACAGGTTTATAAGAGACATGATGCTTTCTGTCTGGAAACTCAGTGCTTCCCTGATACACCTAACAAAGCTGAATTCCCAACTTGTATTTTAAAACCTGGCCAGAGAATGAAGGCAAAGACAGTTTATTCATTTAATATATAAAATTTTTTTTATAAAAAACATTTTAATTTCAAAAATATCGCAAGAATTTGTTTGCTAACAGCTAAATTCTTTATTATTATTAACATATTATTTCTATAATAATTTGTGTGAAATTATATAAGGGGTCAACCGTAATGGATGTACAATTACAAGAACTGATTGATAAAATCAAGAAAGATGGCGTTGCTGCGGCAGAAAAAAAAGCTGCTGATATAATTTCAACAGCAGAAGCTAATGCAGAAAAGATTATTTCAGATGCAAAAGCTCAGGCTGAAGAAATTAAAAAAGAAGCAAAGTTAGAAACCGAAAGAATGGAAAAGGCGAGTGAAGAAGCTATCGTTCAGGCCGGACGAAACATGCTTTTGACCTTCAAAGATTCATTGATTAATGAATTGGATTCTCTGGTGCAAAAAGAAACAGAAACAGCTTTTTCTAAAGATTTAATGGAAAAACTTGTTCCAGAAACTGTAAAAGCATGGGTAAAAAATACAGATGCTTCTGAACTTTCTGTTTTGCTTAGCGAAAAAGATTTAAAGACTCTGGAATCTGCCTTTACTTCAAAATTGCAGGCTGAAATTGCTCAGGGACTTGAAATCAAAGCTGATAAATCTCTGTCTACCGGCTTTAGAATCGGCGTAAAAAATGGTGCAGCTTTCTATGATTATTCTGCTGAAACTCTTGCAGAAATGTTTGCGGCTTATTTGAATCCAAAAGTTGCTGCTTTATTAAAAGAATCTGCAAAAGGACAGAACTAGTGGCTTATTATTATCTGGTTTCACAATTACCAAATATATCAGAAGCAGAATCAAAATCAGCTCTTCCATTAACTGTTGCTCAATACAGGGAATTATGCTGCCGTTTTGTTTCTGAAAAAGAAAAACAGATAATTAATAGTTTGTCTCTGGTTCCTCCAAAAGAGAAAACTAAAACAGGTTCTGATTTTCTTGATACTTGGTATGAAAAAGAAAGAAACCTTCGCTTTGCACTTGCCCAAATACGCAGTCAAAAAATGAAAAAAGATGCGTACCCACTTCCGGCAGGTTGTACCGCAGATATAATTTCTGCCGCCCGTACAGCTGTGGGAATGGACAGCCCTTATACAGCAGAAGGCTTTCTTTTTGAATATAGAATAAAACTGCTTGATAATTTGAGACCTTTGGATTCTTTTTCAATAGATGCAGTTTATTCTTATGGAATAAAACTTATGCTGGTAGAAAGAATGCGTAAGTTTGATGTTGAAAATGGAAAACAATCTTATCATAAGATTTATGATTCAATACTTGGAGATACTTTATGACAGATACAAAAGCAAAAGTAGTCGGAATTAATGGAAACATGATTACCATTGAGTTTGATGGCAATGTTTCTATGAATGAAGTAGGCTACGTAAATGTCAATGGTAATAAATTGAAGGGTGAAGTAATCCGTATTCGCGGAAACAAAGCCCAGATGCAGATTTATGAAATGACACAAGGCATTAAAGCAGGAGATTCTGTTGAACTGACAGGAGAACTTCTTTCTGCTCTTTTAGGACCT
>JAEEGK010032077.1_pt1 | contig 10304 bp, 6 predicted proteins | sample 8958771 | NCBI WGS metagenome assembly JAEEGK01 (sample SAMN16246547, study PRJNA631951) | gut metagenome | biome: gut microbiome; feature: rumen; material: SC-attached | host: Bos | place: Iran: Karaj | collected 2018-10 | reverse complement strand
TTCCCCCTTATCATTTCTTGCCTGCGTCCCACAATTTTTTTTATTTTATGGTATAATAAACTTAATGAGTTCTAATAAGAAAGAAAATCAAATGTCTAAAATCTTAATGGCGGTGGCGCTGATTTGTTTAATGGCGGGCGGGTACCTGATTGCCCGTCGCAAGGCGCGCTTTAGAGAAGCCGCTTCGCTTCCGTTTTATAAGATTGAACTCAGCCAGATAAATGACGGAACTTATGAGGGTAAAACTTATACAAGCTTTCTTCATTTGCAGCTCAAGGTTACGGTAGAAGATCATAAAATTAAATCGATAGATGTTCTGGAAAACGAAGGGATTGATGCGGAAACTGCCCGCCCTATAATCCAGAAAATGATAGAACAGAATTCTGTTGTAGTTCCGGCAGTGAAAGGCGCAGAACTGGGCAGCCTTGTTTATATCAGTTGCGTGAGCAGTGCGCTTAATGGGGCAGAAAAGTGAATTATCAGAAAGAGCTTGATGAATTACTAACTAACGTTAGTTCGTCAGACAAATCAAGAAAGCCAACTTTACTTTTACACGCCTGCTGCGGCCCCTGTTCTTCTTATGTTCTGGAATATCTTTATAAGTATTTTGATATTACTGTTTATTATTATAATCCGAATATTTATCCGCCGGCAGAATATGAACGTCGCCTTTCCGAGCTGAAAAAACTTTACGAAGTTTTTCCGCCTGCTACAGAAGGTAAGGTAGAGGTCGTGGAAACGGATTATGAGCCGGAAGATTTTTATCAGGCAGTTCGTACACGCGAAGAACCAGAGCTTGCCGCTGAGCCGGAAAAAGGCGAGAGATGCCGCCGCTGTTATGAGTTTCGGTTGAGACGTGCATTTGAATATGCTACAGCTCATCAGTTTGATTATTTTTGTACGACACTTTCAATAAGCCCGTTTAAAGATGCAGAAAAACTAAATGTAATTGGCCAGGAACTGGAACAGAAAGCAAAAGAAAAATCAAAAGACAAAATCCCTCACTGGCTTCCATCAGATTTTAAAAAGAAGGGCGGCTTTAAACGCAGTCTTGAAATAAGCGCAGAGTACGGAATGTACCGTCAGGATTATTGTGGCTGTCTTTATTCCAAAAACAATAAGAATTCTGCTATAATAAAAGAATGACTACATCAAAAAAGGCCGAGAACGTTCGCGACGTAATCCGCTATCTTCAGAAATTCAAAAATGCTCTTCTTGTTATTTATCTTGATGATAAAACTATTAGCTCACCTCTTTTTTCATCTCATATCAGAGATATAGCTTTGCTGCATCAGGCAGGGCTTAAGGTTGTTTTGATTCCAGGTGCACGCCGTCGTATAGATGAGGTTTTGAATAACGCAAAAATAAAATGGACTCATAACGAAGGAATTCGTGTTACAACAGCAGACGCGATGCCTCTTATTAAAATGGCAGCCTTTGATGTTTCAAATACAGTTATGACAAGTCTTGCTGCAAACAACATTACTGCAGTAATCGGTAACTGGGTTCGTGCCCGTGGAAAAGGCGTGCTCGGTGGTTTTGATTATGGTACTGCCGGTGAAATAGATAAGCTTGAAACAGAAGCAATCCGTACAGTTTTAAACGACGGCTTTATTCCGATTTTCCCATGCATCGGATGGAATGCAGCCGGACATCCCTACAATATTTCTTCCATGCTTCTTGCAAAACAGGTTGCAATGAATCTTAAGGCAGACAAGCTTTTCTTTATGCTTTTCAATGAAGAAATCTGTGCGCAGAAATATGCTATACCTGATGGCTTTGCACTTTCCGAAACTGGAAACATTCCTGCAATGAATCTTGAAGAAGTAGATCATTTTATCGAAAAGAATTTTACCTCTGGTGGTGAAGTAAAAAATATTCTTAAGGCAGCACAGGAAGCTTGTCGTGCCGGAGTAACTCGTGTTCATATTTTGAACGGAAATCTTGACGGTGTTTTGCCTTGCGAAATTTTCAGTGGTCTTGGTTCTGGTACAATGATTTATACCGGCGGTTACGGAAAAGTTCGTCAGATGGAACAGACAGATATTCCTTCTGTGCTTGCAATCATGAAGCCATTTGTTGAAAGTGGCAAGCTTCTTCCGCGTACAGAAGCACAGCTTGCAGAGGGGCTGGAAGATTATATTGTATATGAACTTGACGGTGGAATTCACGCGTGTGCGGCTCTTCATTTTTATGAAGACGGGCAGGCAGAAATTGCCGCTGTAGCAGTTGATGAAAATTATGCCCATATGGGAATCGGACCAAAACTGATTGATACTTTGATTGGCCAGGCAGGTGAGGGTGGTGCAGAATCAATTTTCATTATGACAACTCAGACTGCAGACTGGTTTGAAAAATTAGGTTTCGAAGAAGACACACTTGATTCAATTCCGGAAGAACGCCGCAAGCTTTGGGATTCCCGCCGCGGTTCAAAAGTATTCAGGTTAAAGAAATAAATGTGATTCCGGAAAAGTTTGGAATTACGGGAAACGAAGATATATGAAAACTATTAATAAAGAAAATCTTATTTGGAGTGGCCGTTATCTCGACCATGAGGGAATCCGTTATTTTGATTATTCAGCAAGCGGTTTTTGTTTTGTGATGAAAGGTCGTCACGCAGAAACTGTAATTTTAAGTGACCCTGATTCCTGGGAGCAAGCTAACAAAGGTGTGCTGGGCATTTTTATAACTGAAGGAAATGATACAAGTATTGCTGCAATTCCGGATGAACCAGCTACTCGTGTAACACTAAGCGAACGTGAAAATCATATTGTTCTTTTTGATTCTCCGGTTGAAAAAACTGTTACTGTGCGTGTTATGAAATTCAGTGAGGCCGCTTTTGGCTATGCCGGTTTTAAGAGTCTTGAACTGGAGGGAGATTTGCTGAGTTCTCCAGAATCTCCGGCCTCCGCCAGCCAGCTCAAGCTCGAGTTTATCGGTGACAGTATTACCTGTGGCTATGGAATTGAAGGCGTCTGGGAAAAAGATACTTTTACTACTCAGCAGGAGCGCCCGGATAAAGCTTATGCTTTCCTTACTGCCAAAGCGCTTGGAGCTCAGGTTCAGCTTTGCAGCTGGAGCGGCATAGGTCTGATTTCAAATTATGTTGACCCGGAAACTATTATGCTCCCGGATACTCACTGGTTAATGCAGGCTAACTGGCCTTATACGGATAAGTCACTTTCGCTCAGGCTAGGCATTGAATCTGAAGTTTGGGATGGGGCTGAGTATGAGCCGGATATTGTTGTAATCAATCTTGGAACAAATGATATAAGCTGGGTTCGTGGAATGGAAGAGCGCCGCCTGGAATACACAGCGCAGCTTCGTCACCTTATAGAAGCCGTTCACCGTCGCAGCCCGAAAGCAAAAATCTGCTGCTGTCTTGGAATTATGGGAGAACAGCTGAATGCATCTGTTGAAGAAGCCGTAGAGCTTTTCAAAAAAGATTTTCCTTCTGTAGCGGCAAAGGCTGTGCTTTTTACTCAGCAGCTGGAAGAAGACGGAATTGGTGCAGACTGGCATCCTTCTGCGCTAACACATAAAAAAGCCGCAGCACTTCTGGCTAAAGCACTGCGGACTCTGTAAGGGTCATGCTGAACTTGTTTCAGCATCTTGTTATTTTAAGTGTGTAATTCCCCGGCACACAGGTTTTTCTTCAATTCTGATTTCCGGAAGAGCCGGCAATTCAGCGTAATAATTGTAAAGCCAGTCACCGTCTTTTGCCTCGTATGGGTCGCCGTTTTTTGGTTTATTCATACCGTCAGCTGGCGGCAGGAAATAACGAAGCTTGAAGGTGGAAGGCTTTTTTACTGCATTTGATTTTTCATAGAAATAACTCATCAAATCAACACATTTTGTGCCAGGTGCTTTATAAAACCACCAGCCGTTAAATTCAATCATCATGTTAAGAGGCAAAAGTTTTTCGTTAAAACTAAGCTCGAACTGTACTGGCGTTCTGTTGAGTTTTACCGGAACTTCAATTCCTTCTGCATCTTCAGAACCACCCCATCGCAAAGTAACAGGTAATTCTGTTCCACCTTCTGCCTTAACAATCTTCTGACTGAAGAATGGTTTGTGAAGCTGTTTTTTGTACATGTCCATTATCGGCTGTTCAATTCCAACTTCATTGTTATTAGGATCTGTCATTTCAAGACCAAGTCTTCCGTCATCGCGGAACTGATAAAGAGTAAAGGCGCTCAGCCAGTTTTCCTTATCCTTCTGCAGCAAGTCCATAAACTGCTTCATCATATTTGACTGAACGAAAGGTCCTGCAACATCACCGTCAGCATTCAGTTCGCTCAAAACCATAGGCTTATCCTGTCCTGTGATTTTGCGAAGACGCTTTAAAGTCATCTTACATTTTTCATAAACTTCTTTTACGCTGTAGCGCGCATAGTTTGCGGTATCTTTTGAAACAAAATCGTTAGGCCAGCCCCAGTGGAGGGAAAGATAATTGTCGCCAGACCAGATGTCGGCAGCCTTGTGAGCTTCGAGGAAGATGTCTTCCATTTCGAGTTTACCAGTAGACTTCTGGTACATACCGGCACACAAAATCATTTTTACGTTTGGAGCATATTTGTGCATTACGCGGCAAGTCATAACAAAGAAGTCTGCTATTTCCTGATAGCTTGCACGACGGGTATAACAAAACCAGTCACCCGTACATTCATGATTTACACGAAGCAGAAGCCGGCCATAAGGGCGCAGATCTTTTGCAAGCAGAATAATATCTTCTTCTTTTAAGTGCGGATCAATAGTGAGGGTAAGAACAACATCCATTCCATGGCGGCGGATTTCTTTCATAAAATTAAAAGGCTCGCCATCTCTTAAGCCTTCGCGGCCACCACGGTAAGGAAAATAATTTTCATATGGAGAATCCCAGGCTCCTGAAGACTCCCTGCCTAAATCAATATTACAGGCACGGGTAGGCCATTCCTTGTCGTTAGGGTAATAGGTATACATCAGACTTATACCACGATGAGTTTTTCTAAGCTTTTGCAGAATATAATCCTGATTTACATAAAGACCGCGTTCGCTGCCGTCTCCCATATCCAAAGCGCATTTTGCCGGAGTCAATAAAATCTTATTCATGATTTCTATTATATAATGAAATTGCGAGATTAAAATAGGTAAAATTTTCTATTAAAAACCATTTTATGGGTGTATAATAATTTGTTAGGAATTGGGGATGAAAAAGTATAAGGATTATCAGATTGTTCTTCTTGCACTGGTAAGTATCTTACTGAATTTTTCAGGTAAAATACTGGCTGAAAAATTCAGACTTCCAATGTGGCTTGATTCATTTGGTACTTTTCTCATGGCTTATGTTGTCGGACCTTTCTGTGGAGCCATTGTAGGTGCGGCAGGAAATATTTTATACGGTTTCTTAGATCCAGTTTCATTCGCATATTCCATTACAAGTATTTCAATTGCACTCTTAGTCGGCTATCTTGCAAAGTATGGCTGGATGAAAAATCTGTTCAAAACAATGTCGCTGAGTGTTATGGTGACCGGTGTTTGTGTCATCATTTCCTGTATTTTAAATGTGATTTTTTATGATGGCATGACAAATAATTACTGGGGCGACGGAATGATTGAGTTGCTCCAGCATTTTAATCAGCCTAGATTTATTCAGATTATTGTTGGTGAGTTTTATGTTGATTTTGTTGATAAGGTAATTACACTCGGAGCTCTTTTTTATTCAATAAGAATTTATAGAATGATAAAAAAATATCTTCCGAATTTTCTTGTGCTTCAGGAGGCGTCAAAACCGGCTGCAGTATTACTTTTGATTCTTGCCTTTGGATTTGTTTTCCCTTCAAAAGCTTATGCTTCTTCTAAAAAATTTGATTCATATATAAAGACTGTTTACAACAATACAAACGGACTTCCAGGCGGTGAGGCAAATGATATTGCCAGTACTTCAGATGGAATTCTCTGGATTGGAACTTATGCCGGGCTTTACCGCCACAACGGAAAAGAGTTCCGTCTTATGAATGAATATGACTCAATCAAAACCGTTCGATGTCTTTATGTTGATGATGATGGAAGGCTGTTTGTTGGAACTAACGATAACGGACTTTCTATCTTAATCAATGAAGAAATCACAAATGTACTTACCGAAAAAAACGGTCTGCCTGCAGATTCGGTACGCTGTATAACAAGCGCATCAGACGGAAAATATTATATTGGAACTTCAGCAGAGTTAGCAGTTTTAGAAATTAATGATGGAATCAGAATTTTAGCAAAAATACCGGAAGTAAATTCTGCCCTGCGTGTAACTGCAGATGACAGAGATCATGTAGCAGCTGTTACTTCAAATGGAAAACTTATAATTCTTAAGGATGCGAAAGTAACAGAGACAGCTTCTGCCTATGATGAGAAATTTATTTCTGCTGCTTTTTCTGATGACGGAAGACTTTTTGCCGCAACAGAAAGCAATAAGCTTTTTGTATTTTCATTAAATGATAAAGATGATTCTTTATCAGAATTAAATAAGGACAGCCTTCAGTTTTTAGAGACTATAAACTGCGGCTTTATGAATCATATTAATACGCTTGCTTTTTATGAGAATGTGCTTTTTCTTTGTTCAGATTCTGGCGTAGGTTATATTGATTATAAAAAGGATAATTCATTTCATTCTGTAGATACTGATTTATTTAATAACTCAATTGATAACATGATAGAAGATTATCAGGGTAATCTATGGTTTTCTTCTTCGCGACTTGGTCTTTTAAAAATGTGTGAAACTGCCTTTGCTGAGATTTATCTTTCGGCAGGTTTTTCTGAAGCCGTTGTAAACTCGGTTACAAAATTTAACGGAAAGATTTATTTTGGAACTGATGACGGACTTTCTATGATTGATGTAGAAAGCGGCGAAGCAGAAGAAAATGAGCTGACAAAAAAAATGAAAGGCTTACGTATACGCTGCCTTATGCAGGACAGCAAAGAGCGTATGTGGGTTTGTACTTACACAAAAGGTCTTTACTGCATGGACAAGACCGGAAGAATTGAAGCCTTTGAAACTGACACGGCTCAGCAGTTCCGAGTTCTCCTGGAACTTTCCGACGGTACAATAGCCGCCGCCGGCAAAAAAGGAATCACTTTCTTAAAAAACGGCCAGGTGACAAAACGTCTCACAAAAGCAAATGGCTTTGAAAACCAGGTAGTACTTACACTTTCCGAACTTCAGGACGGAACTCTCATAGCCGGCACCGACGGCGGCGGAATCGCAATCATTCAGCATCAGAGTATAGTAAAGCTACTGCGCCGCCAGAATGGTCTTACCTCAAACGTAATTTTGCGTACAGTTAATGACTACAAGGGCAATACTCCAACAGGCGCTTTTTACGCAGTCACAAGTAACGGAATAAACTATATTGATAAAGATTTCTCAATTCATCCTCTTATGAATTTTCCTTATTCAAATAATTACGACATGATTGTCCGCGAAGACGGAAATATTTTTGTTCTTGGTAGTGCAGGAATCTTTGTTGTAACAAGAGACGAGCTTCTTTCTGGAAATAAAGTTGATTACATTCTTCTGGATTTGAAGCGCGGTTTGTTAGGTTCGCTTACAGCCAATTCCTGGAATTATATTGATGAAGAAAATAATCTTTATCTTTCCTGCGATACAGGAGCCAGTGTTTTAAATCTCGATGCTTACGATAAGGACGACCGGTCTTACCGCATGCAGCTAAAATCTATAATCGTGAATGGAAAGCGTTATCTCGTACAAAAGGATATTCCCTTTGTAATTCCTGGAAACAGCGACAGCATTGAGGTTGTTCCGGAAATCTTAAATTATTCAATTAATAATCCTTACATCAGTTTGTACATGGAAGGCATAGACGAGCATCCGAATATCATGACGCAGAATGAACTTGCAAGTGTAATCTATTCAAATATTTCTGCCGGAAAATATACTTTCCATATTTCATTACTCGATAGCAAGGGACTCAACGTTGTAGAAGAAAATGTTTATGAAATAGAAAAGCAGTACCATATTTATGATAACTGGTGGTTCAAGCTTTATGCCTTCTTTGTAATGATAATGGCAATTGCCTGGCTCACATGGTATATTACCGCCACAATTCAGAATCTACGTTTCGAAAAGCAGGAGAAAGAGCTCTTGCATGTTCGCGAGCAGATTCGTATGAGCAATGAAACAATTCTTTCTATTGCTAATGCTGTTGAAGCCCGAGATAAACAGACAGGCCGCCACTCCCTTCGTGTTGCAGTTTATTCAATGCTTATTGCAGCCGAGCTTGGTTTTGATGCAGAAGAGCTTGAGAATATCCGGCAGATAGGTTTGCTTCATGATATCGGAAAAATAGGTGTACCTGATTCTATTTTGAGTAAACCTACAAAGCTCACAGAAGAAGAATACAACATAATGAAAACTCATGTTGATATTGGTGGTGAAATTCTTAAGGACTTTACTCATATTAAAAATGTGGCTGATGGTGCAAAATATCATCATGAACGCTTTGACGGAAAAGGTTATAACACTGGACTCAAAGGTGAAGAGATTCCTCTTACAGCCCGCATAATCGGACTGGCAGATGCTTTTGATGCAATGACTTCAAATCGTGTTTACCGAAAAGCAATGCCGATGGAGCATGTAATAGATGAATTAAAAGAAGGAAGAGGAACTCAGTTCGATCCGTCACTTGTAGATATTCTTCTTGAACTGATAGATTCTGGTCGCATAGATGTTTCTGGAATTAACCAGTTGAGTGTGGAGGCAGAAGATTAATATGAAAAAGAAATATATTCTTACAGCTATTACCACAATTTTAACTGTCTGCCTAATCCGAATCGGAATGCATTTTTTTTATACTGATTATTCCAGCAAAAATATAAAAGTTGGTTTTGTTTATATTGGTGACAGCGGAACTCCCTACACAAATAATTTTGTCCGCTCGCAGAATGAACTTGAAAAATATTTTCCTGATAACGTAACGACAATTGCTAAATATAATATTCCGGAAGAAAATTGTGAGCCGGCAATTCGTGATTTAATTAATCAGGGCTGTAGTTTGATTTTTGGAACAAGCTTTGGTTATGGTGATGTGATGAAAATGCTTGCTGCTGAAAATCCAGGAATACAGTTTTGTCAGGCAACCTGCTCAAATGCGAACACCGAACCGGTTCTTTCAAACTATCATACTTTTATGGGAACAATTTATCAGGGAAGATATATTTCTGGTATTGTTATGGGCATGAAGTTGAAGGAACTTATTGATCAAAAAACGATTACTCCTGATATGGTAAAAATTGGATATGTTGCAGCCTTTCCTTATGCAGAAGTTATTTCCGGTTATACAGCATTTTTCCTTGGTATTCGCAGTGTTGTTCCAGAAGCACTTATGACAGTGAGTTATACAAATACCTGGAGTAACGCAACTACCGAACGTAAGTTAGCTGAAAAGCTGATAGAAAAAGGCTGCATTGTCATTGCTCAGCATTCTGATACAACGGGACCGGCTACGGCTTGTGAGACGGCGAGCACTCGTGATGGAACGCTTGTTTTCCATGCAGGCTATAATCAGACAATGACAGATGTTGCTCCGACAACTTCTCTTATTTCTACAAGAATAAACTGGACACCTTATTTTCTTGCGGCAACCGAAGCTGTAATCAAAGAAAAGAAAATTGAATCTATTGTTAATGCTCAGATTTTTGGTAATGACGCAGGAGCTGGTTTTGATGAAGGCTGGTGTGAGATGATTGGCTTGAACAAACTGATTGCGGCTCCTGGTACAAAAGAAGTAATGGATGCAAAAATCAAACAGTTTAAGACAAAAGGAATAATTGTTTTTGAAGGTAATTATCTTGGTGTAAATCCTCTTGATTCGGATGATATTTGTAATCTCAAGAATCCTTTTATAGAAAACGCACTTCAGTCTGCTCCAAGCTTTAACTACGTTTTAAGAGATGTAATTTTCATAGAATAAAGGGGCTTTAACCTCTTGACACACTATTTCACGCATTGACTGTATATTAATTCTACTATAAAATATAAAGACTAATATAGTAAATCTTTTTTTAGATATGGAGTAAATCAATGGCAACAAAGTATGTTTACTTTTTTGGCAACGGCGACGCTGACGGTGATGAGTCAATGCGCGCTGAACTCGGTGGTAAAGGTGCAAACCTTGCTCAGATGGCAAAGAAACCTTTAAGTCTTCCAGTTCCACCTGGATTCACAATCACAACAGATGTTTGTCAGGAATTCTACAAGCTCGGTCGCAAGTACCCTGCTGGTTTGGAAGCTGAAGTTGACAAGTATCTTGCTAAGC